>JGI24158J21664_10013771_pt1 | contig 10654 bp, 8 predicted proteins | sample Ectturendosymbi3_FD_21664 | JGI IMG/M metagenome (IMG submission 21664)
CCCCCCCCGGAAAAATCTGTTGGGCATAGTTGAAAAGTATTGGACATAGTTCAAAAAATTTGGGCCCCTCTCAGAAAACTCTTTGCCACCCTTGGTGTCCCAAGCTAGTTACGGGCCTGAATGGACATAGCTTAAACATTTGGATCCCTCTCAGAAAACTCCTCGCCCCACCTGGTGTTCCAAACTGGTTACGGGCTTGGGCAAAACCGTCTGATGGATTGGCTTTTTTGACGTACAATCGTGATGTGACAGTTGATCCTGAGATGCTTGTCGACGAGTTGTTCAAAAAGAAACGCAGGTAATTTGCAAAGTCAAAATTTGGTTATTGGCACCCTTTGATTTCTTCCTATGAATCCACTTGCATACTTTTAGTTGATTTTGACTTATTCAATAGGCATAATCAGTGATATTCTCGAGGACAACATTACACGGCGCTTCGCTTTCCGCTACTCTTAATGTTCANTGAAAACTGCTTGGTTAACAACTGCCTGATAATGATCACTGCGAAAGCAAACGTTTTCTTGTCTTTGTTAAAATTTATCGATGCCGACTGGTAGAAGTTACTTGACGTCATATACTGTTGTATTTGACCAGAAATTGAGTGTGACATCAAAATGATCTTTGCGCAAAATAGCTAAAGTTTGAACTCTGACGACATCAGTGACTGGTCCCTCCCGAACAAAATTCCTGACTGCGCCCCTGGGTTTGACGCTTCGGTTTGAGAGCATTTTATACAGAGTACCGGAAATGGAGCATGCAGTGACTGACAAGGAAAAAAAGTATATTGTTGTTGCGTCACATAGAAGTCTGGTGGCGTTAAAACAATCAAAGCGGTCGTTGAAACTTCCACCAGAAAAAGTTAATGAAAGAGTATTACAGAGTTGTCGAGAGAAAGTTGCAAATGCTGCAAAATCTGTGATGAGTTTTAGCGAGGTTTTGAATCGTCAGTCGTTTGAGAGTAAAACAGCTGTGACTTTTTTAATTCTGCGAGAAAACTATTTAGAGAGAGTAAATCATTCTGGACGTACTACAGTCCGTACTGTAATGCACGTTTATAACTTGCAATTAGTTGAAACCCTTCAGGAGATGCCGTTATCATTTGTGTTTGTGTTTCCTTTCAACTTTCAAATACCATAGTATGTATATCGCGAACAGTTAATATGCCTGCAGTGAAGTTGCTCAAAAGCACTTTTAACGAACATTTTCAGGAACTATAAATTTAACCGTTAACCATGCTTATAAAGCGTCTGTTCTTTTTCTGCTTTGAAATTGTCAACTCAAACTTTTCCACAATTTTGTACTGAGCTAACCAGCAACAAATATAGCTGCAGGTAACCCTCAGCTTATACAGTGAGCACGAATCATAAATAGCGTTCCAAACCCATACTTCTCTCGTGAACAGCAATCGTCAACAGGTACTACTACTTTCATCTCGTATTTGTCGCACACTATGTTGGACACAGGGCATGGCGTCCGCTTGTTTTCAACAACTTTTACAACAGGACAATCAGATCCGTTCCCTTTGAAGCAGCCCTACAATAAAAGACAAATGTCTGTCAAAAAGAGGATACATTAACATAGAGAAGTATAGTTCGCTGGCAACAGCATACCTTGGTAACACAGGTTGTGTCATTGACAGCAGGCCATTCTTCACCAACGGTGTGATTGCCCCCGAGGTCGTCAATGCAGTAAACACATTTACATGTTTCAGTTTCACAGCAATTATCCGTGTCATTCTAAAATGCAATGTCACAAGAAGTTAGGTCTCAAGCAAAATGGAATTTTGCCACAGCAGTGTCCAAGAAAGTCGTACGGCCTAAATGAAAGATATTGACACGTTTTCATTCAAATTGTAACCACGAAATGTTTTCAATTTTTTTATGTTTAAATAGTTCTCTAATACTCTGCACCCGTTCAGGTTCTCACTCTTTTCTTAAGTGCTGTAACAGTCGCACCTTGATTTTTATCTCCTTTTCACTGCACTCCACTTCGTCACGGATAGGGCAAGTTACTTTTTCACAAATATTTTCTGAACAGCAGGTATTGCTGTCACAGCGGGTATCAGGATACGTGACATTCCCAGCAGGTCGGGTCACCAACTTATAGCAAGGCGGACAGGTCGTCTTTACCGCACCGCAGTCAGCAGTATTGCAGACTGAAAAAGAATAGTCCGTTACTTTGACAAAAACTCAAGGTTGCGTGCATTGCCATTACCGTAACTTATCAAGAGCAAAAGACTATGCAGTAATTGTGTTTGTGACCTTTCTAAGGCTATTTTTAAACGTTTGCAGCTTGACTTGCTCGCCATGCTTATACCTGATCTTGGCGCCAAGCTTCAACATCACTAGTGAAACAAACTCGGCAAAATCTAGTGAAGATGTTGTCATTCTACACTTTCTTATAATAAAGCTAAAATGAACACAGCGACAACGTTCAACCCTTTGAATTTAACATAAATTTCATTTCATATTTATAAAACACACTTTGAGCATATCAAGAAAAGAAAGTTTCATCATCTTCCCTTTGTATCCACTGTAGAGCGCAACGTGTGTTCTGGGGGCACCAATTTTCGTTATCTGTGAGCCGTGATCCATGTGGTTATTTTCGCAGTGAATGCCGTATTGCCCTTGTGGCGGGCCGATGGTAGCACTGCGCGTTAAGCTTTCCTTTCCACTGGGCAGAACACAGGACATGCATCAACTAGTTTTTGTCAAACCTGTGTGACACAACCGAGATTTGATGAGACACCAGCGGCATTTGAACCCGACCCATCATCAACTTTGATGCACAGTCTGTGCATTAGAGCAAGGGGTGCTCAATACGTCGATCGTGATCTACCAATCGATCTCAAAGGTACTGTGGGTAGATTGCATGACATTAACATCCTGGCGGATTCCATGCAATGCAAGTCATCAGAGTAAACTCAGGTACTAACAAAAATTTACATGGTTTCATGTGGGAATGCAAGGTACATCAACATATGTTGTAAAAAGGATTCTCATCATATTATTTATAAATGTATGTTTTGCATTTTTGTAGCAGATAGATCATTTTGACTTGTTCATTGTAAACGTCTCTCGCATACTGAACAAGTGCAAGCATCCCTTCCCTAGGACACCTAGACATCGAAATCGAATGTATCACAGAGCCGCAAATTTGTAGGTTGTGTATCTCAATCTACTGCAATACACCAAAAGTAAAATTATTGAAGATGAAGCGTGGCAGGGATGAGTTCTTTGGAATTGGCACTTTTACGCTAAAACCAGAGCGAATAGAGCAGACATATAATTCAAATTATCTCGTGACCAAGTCCAATATCGAAAGTTGTTGCTGAATACCACCAGGGAAAAAATCTGTTATTTTTTCGTTATCTAATACAACAGTCGTTCGTCATCTAAGGATGAGTCCATTTATTAAAACAAATACCGCATTTGCTCGACGTCACGCATCCGCAACGCGTCTCGGATTCGGAGTGGCAACCAGAAGCGGAGCAGTTCACTTGCTCTGCACAGTGCATCGTTCCTTCTGGGCAGACACACTCTGCTATCTCACATTCGAGGGAGCCGTTCATCACTCGTGTTGTGTTGACAACTTCAGGGGAGGTGCAGTTCAGTTCAAAATTTGCACCAATCCGGTATTCCTCGCGACAGACTGGACGACAAAGAGATCAACAATCGTGATTGATTCAAAATCAAAGTCGGTCAGTGCTAATCCATTATTTAGCTTACCGCATCTCTGTTTAGAACAGCACTCTTCCACGCTGCGCCCGTTAAGGTTGCCCAGTTCTGATTGCAGAACGGCGTAGTTTGGGCAGATTATATCCCTGTTTTTGCAGGACACTGGATTAGTTGTAATTTCGTAACAATCGTTTCCGTCACTCTCGCATCGCAATGTTGTGCAATTCTCAATCCACTCCTCTCCCGGTTTCTTAAAAAAACAAACATTTTGATTGATGGTGGCCGAACTGAGGTTGAGAGTTGCGGTAAATTGATGAAACGACTGACACTAAGAATTTTACCTTGAGTAGCTGATTGTGATAGCAACCACTGCAAATGCATCTTTCAGGACAGCAAGGGTCTGATGTATTGCTCACGATTTGGTGTGGTTGACATGGTGGGGATGAATCGCAAGTTTTGTTGCATGTTGGTTTGACGCACTTGCAGCAATTGAATCTTACTTCGTAGTCATCGCACATCGGCGGATTCTGTAAATCGAAAATAATTACGTTGGTGAAAAAATGAGGGACTGCAAATGACTTTATAAACAAATAGCGTTTGTGTCATGTCGAAGAAAATTGTCTTTGCCATGCTTGCAAGTTGACTTTGTGAAAGCGCTTCTTTCCGATTTCAACGCTGAAACTTGCAAAATCGCCAGTAGTGAGTAGAAACGTTTTGATGGTTTAAAAAAATTGCCGTTTCATTTCTAATTTAAGTACTTAAAAACTCTGAGAATGAACTATTGCTTTTTGCCTACAAATAACAGCCATATTTTAGTTGAGTCTTCTCAATCGCTGCACTCTTTTTTTACTGTTTCCAACAAAGTAGGTCACATTCCTAAATTTGTAGGGGATAGAAATCATTTTGTAGTATCCAGCCAAACATCATGCACTTGACGGTAGTTATTGTTAAGAAACAGGTAAAATGAAAACACAATTAGGTGAGTTGGATATAGGTCAGGGCATAAAACGCTTCGGCAATGTTAAATGAAAAAAGCAAAAATTCTTCAAGTAAAGGATTTAACCCTAGGTCTACCGTGATTTTTTTCTTCGAGAATTACCAATGGGGTCAACTGACCCTTGCATTGAATATGAGTGTTTTTTTCGGACATAGTGCATTAGTTGTCACATCTCTTTCGTATAAATTAATCTTTACAGTGAGACCTTCGTCTGAGGTGACGTCACAGTGCTTTCGCTGCTACGTTTTGCGCATGCGCAGTGGCAGTGCTCTTGCGTGATTTCACTGCCTTGTGGAATTGTGGATGCCAACTGCTCAAACATTATATTGCTGCAGGGACTGAGTTTGCTAGAAAACTTTCGGGAAACAAACTTTTGTGTGATATTCATGTTATTATGCATATCACACAAATATAATCTTATTGGTTGCGTTTCGATGACGACACCATGTTCACTGAACCGTAATAATTTTTTATAAATTTGTCAAATTATCAAAATGATTTATTTTGTGGTCCAATTGGCTACGCTCATGGTGTCATGGCAGTTGCACAGATTACTATGCTAGTACTTGAAAATAATTACTAGGTATTTGCATCTTTACTAAGTACACAAATCTTTATCATTGGCACTTGAAGAGTTATTAGAAAAGTTGATAAAACAAACACAACACTTCAATTATTCTTCAAAAAGCAAAAAATACATTAAAAATAAAACTTATGAACATGCATCTGTCAGATTTAAATAATTGGCAGCAACATAATGCAGCTCCAATTAATAAACATGTCTCTGAGATTCCAGTGACTGGTATGATGACCCAAAAAGTATACGCCTAAATCATACCGTTATTTGTCATGTACATCGGGATGGCATTTAAGTAGGTGCCAAATCTATGGCACCTTCATCAAGGGATCTCACCAATTCCTTGACAATATCTTGGCAGTGAAATTTATACAACTACAATTTACAACACCGAAAAATATTGGGGAACAAAAGTTATCGTGTCCCTCTATGTCCAAAAGTTGGGGAGGACATGTCCACCTGTCTTCCCTGGAACTCGGTCCCTGCATTGCGGAGTACTTACCGTCATTTAGCTTGTGAACACTAGAAAGCATGTAAAGACAAAAAGGTTATCAGCAAATACATGAAACAAGATTTCAGGATTGTAAGTAACTTTGTTCAAGGGGCTTCCCGAAGACATCCAGCAACTTTCCAGAAGACGTAGTTAGCAAGTATCCAGAATCTCTTATATTTGAGCGCTCGATAGTGGTCTTGTAGCTGCTTATCGCAGGCATCCTGTAGCTGTTTATCTCATATGCAGGTTTGTGTTTTTTTTGTGCTATAATTGGCCAAAGATATCCACTTGCTTTTTCGCTGCAGTTATATGCTATACCTAGGCTTGCAAAAAATGGAAGGTACAATGCACAAGGAGTGCTCACAGCTCTTCAGGTTGATAAAGACTCCGGTGAAAATGAATTTATGAGCTCAAGCCAAGAATGTGTGAGGTTGACGAAAAACCTGATAGGAAGCAAGGAACTATGCGAGATATTTCCGAAATTCGGGTGTATATTTTGGCAAACAGAGGTCAACTAATCAATAAAGATGGCGTCATTTCGTTACGTTATTTTTGGCTACAAAATGGACATGCAAGTAAAAGAAATATAGATTGAATGTTACACACGTGTTTTAACAGATGTGAGGCCATAAAACGGTGACCATTTTTTGGAAGTCACGATCACTGCAATCCGACGACATGGGAATGGCGACTTCTCTCTCAGAAAAAAGTGTTCGAAGCGTTCTTTGGCCTGTGTTTTCTTTGTGGAGTTTTAAAGTAAAGGATGAATTTCCAACAAAATAGTGGAAGACATAATAACAATGACGTGTCTTTCCAGTCACGACTAGACTTCAACACTAGTAAGGGTGGTGTGGATGAAGCTGATGAAATGCTCCACGCATGCTCTATTTTAGGCAGCATCCCGAAGGTGGCCACATGTTGTATTGTTCAACCAGTTGGACATTGTGGCACTGGATGCAAACACCATTTGAAAATATGTGCAAGTAACAACTCAAAAAGGGATTTTATTATCAAACTCGCGGAAAGCTGTGTTCAACGGAGAGAAACTGTAAGGCATGTAGAGTCTCCCACGTATTGCATCTGAAACGCATTCGGGATTGAGCTGTTGAGGACATGTCACTCCATAAAAGAACCAAATTCCGAAGTTGCCAGTCAAACAAAACAAGAATGAAATGTTGCCACTCGTGTGGTAATTCACCGTTTTTCCATCGTGAAACACTGGTTTTGAAAATAAATTTGTTGTCGACTTTGTGGTTTGCTCAAGACACAAAAATAATAAAAGGTAAAATGTTTCACGTTCCTAGCTACAAACGTTTTTCCCAATAATTTGAAAAGAAAATCGCAAAAGGATCAATTGACCACTTTGGTAGTCCTAGGGCAAACATCATTGTTGGTGAAAATGATATTTCACTGCGACGCAGTTCCAGCAACAAATTTTGGTTGCTAGATGAAATACAGGCATTTTTTGTAAACTACCTTTACTGACTATTTTATACACTGCAGCAATTTGGATTTATGGTAAATGATGTTGTTTATCATTCTCTTGCGTTGCTTATATGCTACTATGAATATCGGCAATGCAGCAATATTAATTTCATCAGAGTGTGGAATGGAAATTTCGGCCTGCTCGTCTTTTCCCATTAAATCTTGTGTTGCTTCTTCCGCAGGGGAAAAGCGTACGACCTGGTGCATTTGTCAAACAGGTTGGTTCCCGGTGAAACTATTATCGCTCAATTGAAAATCAGATATATTATAGTGGGTTATCAAAGCGTTTTTCTCGCAGTGAACTGCATTGAAAACTGAATTCGACTTTCTTGGGATTGGCAACTCACATCTACGCTATTGAAATGAGCATGTGAACCAAATGATCCAAGTATTTTAGGACAAACACTTCAAATAAAAAAGTTTAAAATTTCCAATTTCTCCTTATCATCAACTCTATCGTAACTGTTGTTTTGATGCTCCCTGCTCCTTTTTCAGTTTCCTTACTTACTTGCTCATTATAACAAACTAAGCCGTTCTTTGTGTCGCAAGTTACGGATTGGTTTTTGAGGAAGTTTGACGAATTGACCGGTCTGCATTCAATGCCAAATTGATAAGCGCACATTCCAGAGAGATTCTTAAGTTTCTCGATACTTTCGAACTCTCCGTTGGTTGCTTCGGAAGGTACGTTAGTGCTTTTCCACGGTGACCATGCACAAACTTGTGTGTATCCCTTTTCACATTTTGCTGAAAGCAAATACTGCACAGTTTTCAAAATGTTCGCACGCGGTATTTGTCCCTAAACAGTTCTATTGGCATTATGCAGGTCAGTTCTGACGGCACAGATCAAATAACGTAAACTTTAAGTGAAACAAACCCAAGCACGTTACTGTAGCCAACCACCAGTGACCAAAAATTGAAAAAACAAGCTTTAAAAAATCCTTGAGAAACTGATCGGAAATTTACGCACGTGGTTGTAGTGGAGCCTTACGGCATTTGTCGGGTGAACACTTTGTTTTTGATACGCAGGTTCCAGTACTCTCGTCGAACACTGTTCCGGTTTGGCAACTGCAACGTAAATTGTTATGAGTGATTGGTGTTTGACATTGCAAATTTGTTAATGTCACGAGCGTCATTATACAAACACGCAAAACAACTCGATGTAGAGTATGCAAAGGTTGATAGGTGGATAAGCTTTGGAACTGATGACCGCTTTGCAATTTAGCGTAGGGTTGGGTACTTTGGATTTAAAAAAAGTAGTTTACACGCTGCTACTTTATTACCGTTGCATCGGTGCGGTCGACATTAATTGAAATGATGCAAATCATACAAACCAGCAGTCAATAAGTTGTCAGATAAAAAAAATAACAAAAGACAAGTTATCAAAGTACAAACGATAAATTGCCTCCGTCACAAACTGACTTACTTCGGGTAACAACCTTCATAGCACTGATCGAAACAGACCGAAACATTGCAGCATTTTTCATAACAAGCTGGTGCGCATGGCTGGTATTTCCAAGAGCAGTAGTCTTCGCTGCTGTTGTTGGGACACATTATTGCTGAAAAAACACCGTAGTCAATATTTTGTCTCATAGGTGTACGACAATTCCCTCCAGCAAGTTCTCAATTGAACAGCTAGCTTTAAACTGACAGAAGCAGTTTGTTGCTATGACATCTTTCACCACAAGCGAGTCGTCGTCTGACAAGTTTGCTCAACACTTCGTTGCTACGAAAAAAGTATTTGAGCAAAAATACTTCATAAATTATTTCATTCCACTCTTAAAAAAGACGTTCCTCTCTGCTGCATTTCCCGCCAAAAATAATAAGCTACTACAACCGCCCTATCTTTCAACAGTCTTTTTACTCCCCACTTTTACCAAAAAGAGCGTTCGAACGTAAACATTGTGCCAGCGTATCCAAGTCCTTTCACATACTGACTTTTGGCACAGAAAAAGCCTTTAGTGTTTTTCCTTAGCTATCAATTAATCTTTTGTCGTCTAGAGGTTCTACGATTGTGATCAACCTGCAGCAAGAAAAACCAAAATCTATACACAAAATCACGTCAACAACCGCACTTACGACAAACTTTGGGCGTTCTCCAAGCAATTTGTATGTTGTGGCGGCCACAAGCATAGGCGTAATCTGCCACGCTGGAACAATAGCACTCGCAGTCCCCAACCGTATCGCAAGAACAAGTGGCAGTGACGCACTTTTGGTAGTAATAGCTTGGATCAACCTAATCAACACATTATTCTATTTAATTTTTTATTTCTTTCACAATAATTTCGTTTTATTACAAGGGATTACTATTTCTTCAAACAACGTACTTTAGCGTGACAATGTCGGAACGCCGTGTTGATGATATGACATTGTTTCTCCGCCCAGGTTCTGCCTTTCTCACAAGAGTCTGTCACTTCTTGAGCATCAGCGCAGTAACTCTGCAGCTTCCAGCTGTTTCCGAACTCAGCTGCTGAAGTTGTGATGTCCTTGTTCATCTTTTTGAAGTCATTTGACGCGTCATCGTCGTTGTTACCGCACATACCGCAAGGCCGGTACTGAAAAATGAGAAGTTCATAGACTTCAGTACGAAATTTCAATATATCTGCAACAACTCTGTTGAGTAATTGTTAGTGAAGAAGATTAATTAATTCGCCATTATAGTTTTCTATGGCGTTACCAACCAAATTGAAAATGTTGTTGGTTTTTCATAGTCAAGTATGAATTAATGCGAAGAATGTCAGTCGTAATGAAATTGTCCTAAAACACAAACTTGTAAATATAAATTGTAATGTTTTCCAACATGAATGTTAACAATTTTTTAACGAATGTTAATTTTAATCAGTCACTTTGTAACACACATTTCCTTAAGGTCGTGGTGACAGCAACACTAAAATATCTCGAAACACCTCACGCTAATCAATGATATCTGATGGTTACGCAAGCCCAACATCTAGGCTCCACCACTCCAGGTCAGAGATTTAAACACGCAGCTCAGTTCCAGATTTACTTTTGATCTTAAGTAAGCTTAAAAATGACCCCATTACCCGCCTGGATGGGAGCCCTATGCAGTATTTCCTGGATGGGAGCCCTATATTCTTCTAAACATTTTTCAAAATAGTATTAAAATGCATCTCCATCGATACAACATAAACTTTTTGCATCTACTGGTATCTTAACACGGGTTGATCTACAAAGTGTCCATAAAGTCCTGCACACATTTCAAAATGTAATTGCGAAGTAACTAAAGTAGATAAAATCATACAGTTTTTCGCAAATTGAAGTTTGTTTATTAAAGTTTAAAATTAAAAAATTTGGAGTAGTTTAAGTAATCGCCATATTTCAAGAATTTGCTTTTTCATGCTATTGATAGACTTCAACATGTGCTCCATCTGTTGCTCTCAATATGTCAAGGCGATACTCAATTTCGC
>JGI24158J21664_10013773_pt1 | contig 10654 bp, 4 predicted proteins | sample Ectturendosymbi3_FD_21664 | JGI IMG/M metagenome (IMG submission 21664)
TGAGGTCTCGAGTCTCGGTCTCGAACTTCCAGGTCTCGGCTTTTATGACAAAGTCTCGGTCTCGTCTCGAAATTTGAGCCAGGTCTCGGTCTCGGAAGTTACGATCTCGACTACATCACTGAATATTGATATATCATAGTTCCAATGTTGAGTTAGTGCAGGGATCTGCGCTTTCAGAGATATAAGCAGAGTGTCGGTGGCTTCCGGTGAAAAATTACGCTGTTGGTTCTCCAAAACACGAGCACTGCATTTACAGTACTCTCAGAAATGTCAAACTGATCATGCGCCATCTTATTGTCGATCGGACAACTGTGATTATCGAGATCTTGCACGTCCAGAAAACAAATTTATGATATAATATTATCAAATTATTTTTATAATCATTATAAATGAAACCATTGTATGTTTAGCGGAAAGTACTTTGAAACGACGTTTTATTCAAAATAAACTCCAAAAACAATTGCAGTAATGTAAGCATGATCGGCTTTTAAAGTGGCTTCCACAAAATTGTCAGTGCTTTCATCCCACATGAACCGACTTGCACAGATAATATCTGTATTGACGTCATCTCCAACAATGACATACGTCACCACCTTGTATCTGCAATTCAGTCATAGAAAAAAAGAGTCTGGAGTAACAAAGATATGAAACGAAACCCGACAGCATGCGCGTGCCTGTTGAAACACTACACGTGTTAATTACTTCGAAGAAAAGCATGATCTTAAAAGTTTGATTTTACAGGAAATACATCAAAAACTTGACAAAGTGTGTTTTGCCTCTGCCTGGAAGCAGAATTAGTTTTGGGACCAGGATTACGCGCTTAAATTAAATGAGGCGAAAATCCACATCTATCGAGCCCTTCGTTAGTCATCTAGCTTTAGCAGTTGCCAAGTTATAGCTAAAAATCAGCATTTGCGAAAATTAGGAGCAGCTACTCCACTCAGCAGCATTTGTCAACATTCGGAATTTAGCTGTATGATGGTCAAAAATTGTGTTTTCCACATAAAACGTAAAAATACTTGCTTTGTCTTAGCATGACGGAAAGTTCTACCAAAAGACCTTTGCGTGTGCTAAAACCAGTTTGCGCTCACAAGAATTTGTGGTCTGAACTTGAGATGGTTTTCTGGTTTTAGTTTCAAAACTTATTGAAATACTCATTCCAACGTTTGATACCGTAAAAATAGTCAGCAAATATTTTGAACACCAAAATAGTTTTGAAAATTGCTTAACAAATCAGTAAATCAGTAAACCATATCTAAATTTCAAAAATTCAAACGCAATACCTTTGATTTCCTATATAAAAATATATTTTCAAAACAACAAAATGTTTGCTGAATTAGCAACAACGCAGAAACAAGGGATTTTATTGAAAACATTTGGGAAAATTCAAAAACAATGACAAAATTGCATGTCGCTGGCGATTGATATTTTTTACATAGGCGTAGGCAAAAAGGGGCTGAGGAGATTTTGAGCCCTTCAACTTTGGGCTGATTTTCTAAGAAAATTTGCTGATTTATTTATATGCAGTGGTGGACTTAGGGTTGGGGGTTCGAGGCAAGGCTAAAAAGTGGTCCTTTGATGACGTCACCATACTCAGTCAACCGTGATAAGACCTTTTTGATCAAGCCTAGGAAGGAGATATGCGGGGCACCCAAGGACACATCCTGAGACTATACGACATGATTGACATATCAGAAAATGCACAACGGTTCATGATGCACAACTTTAAAAACATTGAAAGTTGGAAAGACAAAGTTAGCGACACATAATAATTAAGCGACAGCAAGCCGTCATCGTTACCACTTCTCTAGTTTTACAGTTGCTGTTTAGTTCCTCTTTGAAAACAGAATACTTCCACATTACAGTGCTGTTGGGGGTCCCTTTGAAAGCACGGCACTTACACATTACAGTTGCTACTGGGCCATATTGATAGCAGAGTACCTACACATTACACTTGCTCTTGCGGGCCCCTTTGAAGGCAGAGTAGTTACACATTACGGTTGCTACTGGGGGCCCCCTTGAAAGCAGAATATTTGCACATTGCAGTTGCTTGGGGGGGCTTTGAAGGCAGAGTAGGCTACTTAGACATTACAGTTGCTGTCGAGGGCCCCTTTGAAAGCTGAGTACCTGCACATTACATTTGCTGTTGGGGGACCCTTTGAAAGTAGAGTACCTGCACATTACAGTTGCTGTAGGAGGCCCCTTTGAAAGCAGAGCACTTACTCACTACAGCATCTGCTGGGGGGCCCTTTGAAAGTCGGGTACTTACTTTTGATCTGCTTCGGAGTATACTATGTGAGTGAATAATACAGTACGTTTTTCACCAAAATAATGAGGAATTTGCGCGCGAAACAGGTCGAGGGGCCCGATGAAAGTGCCTCACTCGCCTCCCCTTAAACATACCACTGTTGATATGACTGAACAAAGCACACTAGTAAAATAGTTGATTGTTGAAGAGGAAAGTTCCACTTTTCCTGGGTGCTTTGGAACTTATGCGGTAAAGTATTTTTAAAAGTTTTTTACATGATCCCTGAAAAATGTTCCACACAATTTCGGGTTTTGCAATAAACCAAATTTCGTTGAATGAAAAAATAGATAAGTCGTTTTCAACTAGTATCTGACCATGTAACTGAGTAAGTTATTGCAATTCTTTTACTAAACCTATGTAGCATAGCAAGATAAACGAATGAAATCCATTACAAGCCACCTGCTGTGAAAGAACCAAAAGCGTAGATAAGTTCTGAAATCTACTACTAAACTTCCAATTTTCACTCGTTTCCAAAACACTTTTTTGGTTTCTCAAAATAAAGCGGTGTAAAAAGTAAAAGAAAACCTTCACCCTCGAATCACATAATTCTGCTACACACAGAAGGCGACCAAATAATAACATTTACAATCATTTTATAAAAAGAATCATTTCAAGCAATCTGATTTGACTTGTTTCCGCAGCATTTTATTTGCAATGTTTTCGTGGTTGAGGTCAGTTAATAGTGACAGCAAATAGGTTATTTACACAAAGCATATGACCCTTAATCAATATGGTATTAATTAGTTGTAAAATTTTCAGCCCTCGCAATTTAGAAAAACAAAAAATTAAAAAAGTCATGGCTTGTACAATCACTCGGGGAAATGTGACTACGTTTGCAAGAAAGGGAAATACTTGTTTGAAATCGCAGCAAGAATGATTGCGACAATTCTTTTAACAACATCAACTCACCTTGTTTTGCCTTGATGCAGAATCAAATCACGTACCTCTCCTTTTATGCGTTCACTTACATTTAGCGCCACCTGTTGTCTGTGTTCTGACGCAATGCATCCTTCCGAGCTGATGCTGTTGAGTAACTGAGGTAGAATGAAACTGTTTTAAGTTCAAAGTCCTTGGAGGCTCACCTTCGTGTTAGGCAGCATTGATGTGTACCTACTTCCGACTGCTGTTGCAACACTCGTTGTGTGATTTCTTTGACGCCGAGGCAGGGAAAGGTCTTAGTATTTGTGCAGTCGTGCTGCCATCCAGCGGAGATTTCTCCTGAACCCAAAATGCAGTCAGCGGCACAAAAAGTTGGTGAGGATTTTAGTACTATTTTTGCATCACCGTTTCTTCGCTGTTTTCGATGCAAAAAAACAAGTATCGTCAATATGTAATACTTGATTTCGAGAACGTTTTATCTGTGCTTGACCTTGACTGACTTATTTTTATTCTACCCGCAACCTACAAGTATGCTTTTTCACATTTTATTCTCATTTCAGAAACAATGCCTTGGTAAAATTTTTAGTTTTTGCCATGTTAATTCTGCNNNNAGCAATNCAAACTACCCCTTCGTAGACTGGATGCAGTTCTCAAATAAAACCTTCCCTGATTACTGGCGTTGCTATAGGGAGCTNTGGTGAATTGATTTTTACATCTAATGCCAACCAAATCNTGTTAAAATAAGTTTGTAAACTTCCTGCTTAATTGGTCTTAGATTGTTCGAGGTGGGAATCTAGCCAAGTTGTGTGCATGGACATTTGGGAAAGGATNTTAGTTGTCATTGACGGGGAAGGAAACATCTGAAAACTTTAGACACTAGGAGATGTTTATATTTTTGCATTTTTTTATACCTCATTGCAATTGATCGACGTATTTTTAAAAAGGTACCTCTAAGTCAAATTATGGCTTTTTCCGATAGAAAAACTTGCTTTTCAAGGTAAGCACAACTGAGTAACAAACAAGAGGCTCGCTTGCAGGATGATGCTGCACTTTCAACACAGCATGCAATCCAAAACGTTAGTCAATCTATAACAAAATCAAAAGCGTCTGCGTGCGCTGTCNATACCGAGAGTATGTAAANCAGGCCTGCACAACATACGGCCCTCAGTAGCTTTNCTTGCGGCCCGCGAGAGNTTTCTCAATTGTAGAAAATGCTGCAAAAGCTCGACCTCGAATAAGTATTTGTCATTCTATAATTTCTCCCATACTACAACGAAATCTCTACATCGAAATGAAATAGACGTTTGCGGCCCGCTGAAAATTTATGTTGATAGTTTCACCCTTCGAGGTTTTTGAGTTGTGCACGCCTGATTGAAATATTACGAGCTGCTGCCTTCACAGTGCCTTGTGAGCCGTAATTAACAATTAAAGCTTACACACTGAAAGAAGCAATCCAGGTTTTTGACAAGGTGAAGCGCTGAAAGGTTTACAACTTTCAAACTGACAGGGGAACTTGTTCGTTCATTTCCCACTCAAAAAGATAAGTTAGGAATGTTTGACTGCCACAATCTAAATTCACACTTACAAGCAGATATCAAACCGTTTGTGCTGAAACGTTAACATAAGCATAATGCTATCTCTCACTAAAGCAAGACGCTGTGAGCTTTGTTAGCCACTTAGTTGCTTCACAAAGGCGAGACGCATTGTTTTGAAATTGCAAGTCGCTTTCATGTGACGTCCGAAAAACACCAAACGAAAAAAAATATACGCTTTTTTAATCATAAGAGCTTTTATTGGAACTTTTATGTGTTCTCGTTCAGATTTAAAAAAGATAATTGGAGCCACGCTGACCTGGAGATCTCTGTTCGCCACACTTCGCTTTAGGACGCACAGCTGCTCTGCTTCGTCCGGAAGCCTTCTTGAACGAGGAGCGTTTGCTCGAAGTAGCCGCACGCCCTGATTAAATGCACAACTCCCTTCGCATCTGCTGCAGAGCTGTTTTTTATGCAAACATTAAGAAAATCTTACCTGTTTGGCGAAGCATACCAGCAGCTGGTTTGACAGTTTTCAGAAAAGCAAAGTTTTTTTCTCGTGACTAATTAATCGCGGGGGTCAGCGTTAGCGAACTGATAAAAGCTCACTTTCTCCAGATATGACCATCCGTTGTCGGTTCCTTATCGCAAGACTAAACCTCGCCCTCAATTATTGCTTCAGGCCGAAAGCTTAATACCAGCACGTAAACATACAGGCCTTTGTGAAAAGTCACGGTACTTGAATGACATGTGACGTAGGCAACCGCCTCCAACAAGTGCCTCTCCAGAATTTTCGGACCATCGCTTGTCTTCCCGGTTGAGCGTGAAGGACGCTTTTAATTCCATTTTCGATCACTTTTATTAAACGCATTGCTTATAGTACGATGAGGCAACACGAAAGGTCGAGGATGCAACGCAAGCACGTAAGAACTCGCTGCAATATATAAATACGAACACGCCGTCACAGACATTATTGATGTAAGAACGCAACAGCAAATATGAAAACACACTGAACTTGGCTGACGTCATTGTACGTCACTGCAGCATGACGTTTCTGCAAAGTGAGCAAACAAGCCATCTACGGACGAACGGTGACGACGGCCCAGATTGCAGAGGGACTCTTTCAAGCAACTGCTGTTTTGGCGGCATAAATTACACAAATGCGAAGATAGAAAAGGACTGAGATCAGCTTTACGCTTTGGTCCACTTGTGATGAGCCGTGATTGTGTCTTTTTTTACATAAATTTCAAATCCACATTGGTCTGCTCGTCCTTGCACAAACATGAGTTCAGTGCATGTTACAAAGTTGTTGAGTTCAGGAATAAGGGAACACAGACGCAAAAACGTCTAAAGCGCAAGAAGCACCAAAGATTTCGAATGCATGCTGCAGTAAAACCCTATACACGATCTTCTCCGTGCCTGAGACAACTGCTCAAAATCATTTAGATATAAGCATTGAATTCGTTCCAACCTTTTTTCAACCCGAAGTTAGACAAAAATGTAATAAGTGATGTGCTACACGCGGCAAGTATTTACATCAGTTAAAATGTAAACGCACCGCCTCTGATTACCACCAAAGCAGCTTCCCGTCTCCAATGAAAGATCTAGATCACATGCACGCGCAGCCTGTAGTGCACTGAATTTATCGTTCTCGTAACAGATGCAAGTGCACGGTGCGATCTCGTCTTTTTGCGTCTTTTTTGAGTTCTTTTCGTGGATTCTTTCGCCAAGGACAAGCTACTTCCAAGCGCACACCCTTCAAAAACAGGTGATTGTGCTCGCATTTGTTGCAATGGCCGGCGTGCGGAAGTGCATGCACTTGCTTGGTCACTTGTTCAAAGGTTATTTTACTGTACGCGCTATCAAAACGCAAGAATGCCTTTTCTTCAAGCTGCAAGCGTCTGACGACTGGAAATTCTAAATCAAGGACAAGNGATTTCAATTTACGCAATCGGTGCAGCAGCTCGANTAGCCATTTGCAATTTTTTGCANTNGGTAGTGCGTTAATTGCTTTTTTCCGACATCGCGCGCATTTTAAGCAAACGCATGACGCGAATGAGTTTATGTACTGCAGNGAGCCCTTTAACCTTCGCGAACTGGAAAACCAATAGCTGTGTCAACGACAGGATGTCTGATGTGACCGGCCGCGCGACCCGNGCGAAGGTAGAACTTGGCAAGGTCGCAAGTTGAAGTTACCTGCGTTCCGGCGTTCCGGAAAGAATAAACAGGAGAATTTCGCGTTTCATTTCAACGTTTTTGAATGTTGAGAAATGTCGTTCCAGTACAAAAACCACCTCTGTTGCCATGGAACGCATCTGGGCGCTTTGTTAGTTTGCCAAAGCAAAAAGACGTCTGCTTGAGTCCTTGCATATCACTACGATAGACAGTGACACACCAGGGTTAAAATGCGTCCTTGAAAAAGATCCTTTGCTCATCGACGCTCTACACTGTTGGTTGATTTTCGTCCCTTTATCGCGGACCATAAGCTTCTGCATTCATTTCGTTCCTCTTAACCAATCACGTGTCGACTTTTCAAGAACTTGACTAGGAGTAGCCGGGCAGAAGCGGAAACGCCGAATAAAATGTCTGCGCGGAAGTCATGCAGAACATAAACAAGAATCGATGCCTATCACAAACATTTCATGCCACCAATGCTTTTCTAGAGTGCACTGGAAGATATCTCGTAACACGAAAGATTCGCTTTGACCCACGCGATAATATATTTGCTGCACGAATCGGGCAGAGGTCCTTGAAAAGAACACAGCAAAGGGAAACGTTTGCAATAAAAAGTTGCGGTGTAGCGTAACAACAAATAGAAGATCGCTGTTCTTTTGCCGAAAATCGGAGTCCGGCGAGGGCGTGAAAGCCCACAGGTAGACCCCGATTACCTGTTTTCATGCCCAAATATGTAAAAATGCTTTAGCCAAGGCCAAATTTCTTTCTCAATTTGATGCCTCAGTTGTTGCGAAACAAAATAATTTTCAATCCCAGTTTTATCTTTCTCGAATTTCGATTTGAAATCAACTGCAATTATTCAAAAAAGCATTTACTGTTTAGCCGGTCGGCATCTTCAGTTTTGTGCGTCCGAGAATTAATTAAGCATCATAATCACGCCGAACAATCAATAACTATCATAACAATGCAGACGAAACCATCGTGATCATTAGCAAACGTTAACAGGCTCTGCAGATGAGCAAAGCTTTTCAGACGTTTGCCTCCACTACCAGTTAAATTCGATGTGGAAATAAGCTGTTGCTTAAAAACAGTGTAACAATCTCCAAAAACTTTCAGACTTTTAACCATATTTGATATCACGCAGTTGCCTCAGAAGACAATTTACTTTCCATCGCTTGAAGCATAGGAAACAAAAGACCCAGCGAACCTGCCGCTGTTCCACCCTGACAAGTTAGAGAATCCATTCTTGACACTTGCGAGTTTTGAAAATATCAGTCGAAGAACCGCAACGATAAATTATGAGCGGCTGACACCGTTCTCAAGTCTACGTACATCTCATAACCGCTTTTGGCCCACGTCACGTCCGTGCCAACGTCACTTCCGTGCCAACGCGCATACACCAACGAAGACAGAACTTGGCGTCGCGTTCACCTGCGTCTGACCACTCGGAAGTGCTGACTGTGATCAGCGAATTCGAAACCATGATCGCGGGAAAAACGTTCTCGCGACTGTCAGTATCGTCCTCGAGTACCAGTCAATTCCGCTGCTGGTCTCCTCTCCGCCTTTCGTAAAAACGTTTTTTAAAAGTCGCAATGGGAGAAACGCCATGTGCGCCAGATGCTCGCTGGAAAACACACCATAGCACGAAGCCACGATGTTGTCAACAACTAACGTACCATGTGAGGTCAGAGGGGCAAACGCACCCCTTAAAAGTATCTTGCGCACGCCCTTAACTACAGATGGCATCGTGAGCCTTGCAGTTAAGTTAACAGAAGTCCGTGCGATGAAAATACACTGCCCAAGTACAACGTCTGAAGCGAAAATAGCCCTGGCACCAGACCAACCAACAGCGTATGGCGATGTCGTTGAATGGTCGTCGGTTGCGTTTTTACAGTCGGCAATGACGTAGAGCATGTGATTGCCTGTCAGTTCGAGCGTCTCTTTGTCAGTTTCAATTTTGAAGTATTGCGCGAACCGATCTCTTTGCTTGTCCATGAACGAGATCACCTCGCTGTAGACGAGCTGGCCTGACCAGCGGTCCACGGCGAGTACCTGGTCACCTAGTGACAAATTTCCCATGGAAACGGATCTTCCGTCTTTCAAGCTGACCGTGCTTTCCGCTGGGAAACAGCCTCCGTATTCAACTGAGTCAGCGTCATCTGTAAAACATAAAACGAAAATCTAGTGACAGGGTCGCTGCAAAATGTGAACACAAGAAAAGCTTTATCTGCATTTCTTTCGGTTGAAATTGTAAGAGGTGTGCATGTTTTCGTAAAGGATATCTCACTCTGTGAAATGTCAACCGCTCCTGTCTGAAAGAACACTTTTGTACAAATAACACTGAGAAATCGTTACTGCAAAAATTGAGAACATTCCTTGAAGGAAGTATTTTCCAGTTCTAAAACAAAAAAAGCTAAATTGTAGATCGCATGCTGGAAAATGCTTACGAAAAACTGGAAAATTGTTTCGTTGATTACGTTGGTACGCGATCTCGCAGTCTGCTAAGGAATTTAGTTTATTCGACCGCGGTATTACAATTTTCTAAAGTGGTATCAGTTTTAAAATCTCGTCAGCATTTTCTGGTGAACTTTTTTGTGAGATTCGCAAAGCTCTTTGCTTTGTAGAAAGATCTCCAAGATCAGATTCATGTACAGGAGTTATAAAAAGATTGTAGTGAAATAAAAAAGTTGTTGTTTAATGTTTAGTTTGCTCTGACCCTCATAAAACACTTTTATGAGGTGACAGCCGGGTTTCACCGTCACAATGAAACTAGATTACTTTTAACATGATAATAACTTCAGAGCATTCTATTTCAATGATTACATTTAAATACGAGCTAATGATGCCAACCTAGTAGACGAAATATATACTGTGCCCCGATCTTAGTGTCTGATTCTTTGCTATGAAATGATCCCTTTCGATAGGCAGTCACTTCATAATATGGCAATCATGGATTCTAAGTGAAAACAGTGCCATCAAGTGTTTCAATTTCATAAGACAAATTACGGATATCTTACTTATTTTTTAATTGAGTCTAAGAAAAGCTGATTTTTCGAACGTTTGTTTTCAGAAAGGAAACGTGATACTTACGATCAAAGTTATTTAAGCTGTTCTGATACTCCATCCCTTTATTTCTATTTTTCTTTTTAATACGTCAAGCACGGTGTTAATCTTCAAAAATAACAGTCTCGTTTCTGTTGCATTTATCAGAATAAACACACGTGCTTTTGTCGTAGAGGAGATCAAGCACCCTCAGTCTCTTCAAAGCCGCTAAGTTAAAGCAAATCCCATCAAAGACAAATTGCCGCTTAAATCTGCTTTCATTCCTGATGGCGGTTTGTGGCAAAGGAAATCTGGTGCGTTTTGTAATGAGTCTGTTTACAAACCCCTTGAACATGCGACGCGCGGGTTACAACCAGCACCTGCCTTTAAGAACATGTGCAGCGCAACCAGCAACAAATATTTTTAGGCTTTTTGCCGCCCATGTTGCGAGATAATCGATCGTATGTGGCATTTGGAGCATGTTTAGCAACAAAGCTTCGTAACTTTTTGTTTCACTTGGTACCAAGGATGTGTTTTGCAATGATTACATCAAAATTTTTGAATAAATATTTTTCAGAATCCCCAGCATATTTACAAAAGTTTGAATTTTTTACGTAACAACTAAATTTCTTTAGAGAAAATTTAATAAAATACAGTTTCCAAACGCCAACTGATAATTTTTTTGATAAAACGTCATATTTCCAATGTTTCCTGCTCT
>JGI24158J21664_10013776_pt1 | contig 10651 bp, 6 predicted proteins | sample Ectturendosymbi3_FD_21664 | JGI IMG/M metagenome (IMG submission 21664)
CTTGTCGAGAATTCTAGAATAGGATTCGAAATTCTGGATTCGGAAATAAATTTTAGAATAATTCTAGAATAAGCAATTATTCTACTTTGGGCATCCCTACTGATAGCACATTCTTTGTGTGAAGGCTGAACTCGGCATGACCTCCACATCCTGGTCACAGCACCATTTTGTTGCAATCGGAAATCCTGAGCAGCATGTGCGCAAAGCTTCACACCGCGGCAGCAAGCAACAATAGAGATCACCTGACGAGATCACTCTATTATTGCTTGTTCGTGCCACGTATATATATTGTTGTTCTTCGTGCACATCCCATTCATGGTGAATCACACATTCAACGTAACGCCACCGGAAAGGTTGCAACACTCGTGTCACAGTCACAAACTCAGTATGAGCATTTTAAGTGGAGAAAGATGAATAAGGTTTGCAGAGCAAAATAGCCCCAGCACAGCTTTTGCCAACAGCAAAACAGACACTACGTGAAACAATAAAATACAGGTAATGAAAACACAAGCATGGACCATGCCATAATTTTTAATTACTTTGAATTTGGTACACAAGTGTTTGGTACAGTATATTACTGTAGGTATATCACAATTCCGCAAAATATTACAAAATGCAGTCATAGAGAACCCACAATAACAATATCAAGTTTTCCAAGTTCACCTGGACCAAATATATGCTAAATTGCCAAGCAAAATATGCCATATGGCTTCAATAAATGGCAAACACGCTGAATAAGTCTTAAAAGTTTAAGCTCAAACAAGACAGGTTTTCAAAAAATGCCAAACAATGTTTATTTCTACCAGCACCACTAAAAATATGGTTAGTCATAGAGTGTTACAGAGTAAGTGTTGGTGGATAAACAAAATTGACATAGAGAAAAGAACAAAACACTTAAACAGCACTCCAACTAATAATTTCATTCATTCATCATCATACTACTATATAAGGATCCAGCAGAGGAGAGAAATTGAGACATTCTTACATCAGGTTTTCAGGTAAACAGCTAACAAATAAATAAATTGGATGGGGGTGCTCAGCAGTACACAAAAGCATGTTAAATTTTTTTCATTAAGGTTCCAAATGTTCAATGAGACATAGCTATTTAGCATGAGGCTGACAGCCATTTTTTGCTGAAGTTAAAGCAAGATTTGGCGGTTGGTGTTTTACTAGTTTGAAAAAGTCATAACTCTGATGCACATGCTAAATAGCATGTTCTCATGGAAACCAAAGGCCAAATTCTTTAAGGCCAGACTGGCAACCCTGGTAATGAGCCAAGTTGTCAGATTTTTTATCAAAAAAAGGCTAAATCTTTCAGAAAAAAGACTAGAAACAGCCAACAAAACTGCTAGAATAAAGCTAGACACTTAAGCGAAAACAACCAAAAAAAGCTCTGCATTGGACAAAACCAAATTTAGTAAGGATTTGCTTCCTAAGAACTCATTTAAAATACATCTTGTGTCTGCACACAATGCCCCCACAAAGAGCAAAACAATTTTCTGTGTAAGTCACTCATGACACAGAAATGCCGAAGTTATTCTATTTTAAACACACCTAAAAAGCATCTAAAAAATAAACAATAGCAAACTTTTAGCTTCATCACTCAAATTTTGAGCACTTTGAAAGCAGAACATGCAGTTTGCTGTAACATGTCACTCTCAGAATGCATTCAAATGCAAGTTTATTTCCCACCAATAATGACTAGACTATATAGCAAGAGTAAAAAGGCACAGACTTCCAATGGAATGGCCTCTTCAGAAAAAACACAGATGTTGGACACATGACATATTAGATTGATGGCATGGTGGACACATAAATAGTCATCCGTGGTGGATATGTGACATAATGCTAAGTAACACTTGAATGCATAAGCAGTAAGAAAGGATTAATGGCAAGGGAAAAACTAGTTGTGCGGCCCAACAAATCTCACTGTTAAAAATTACAGCCATGGCAAGTTGCAAGATCATTCAGAATGAAAGAAACACTTGCTTTCTACAAGTTGATCTGGCTACTCTACATAGTACTTCACAAAGTTTGTTGAAGATATAGTGACAACATAAAAAGCACTGTGGCCACTGACCAGTAATACAGACTGTTACCAATATTAGGAAACATTATGAAGAGTACATTCTGCTACATTACAGGCCACATCAACTATATGTTTTGATGCAAGCCATATCAACCTTAAACAGGTAGGCTATATAGAACAAACGAACACAATGGTTTGCCTGCATTCTATATAATGCGGCAAGCAGTGTTGCCAACCTGTCTTCACTAAAAAAGCCAGCTAGCAGTCTTAAGACTTAACATGCATAACCAAACAAAATACAGATCGTAAAACTCATCAGAAGCATTGATATAATACAATTCCAATCTTTAGAAGCATTTTCTTTCCGAGTAATTACACTGTTAAACATTTGTTTCTTATTAAATACTTCAAAGATTTTTAGGGCAACAGTAAAATCTTTGCAATATTATTTCAATCTTTGCAGCCTGCATGGTCATAGACTCTCATCAGAAAAGATTGGGATTGGATTTGTACAAATATTAAGGGCAAAGTTTAAAGGTTAAATTTTAGGGGTTAGGTTTAGGGTTTTGGTTTAGGGTTAGTACGCTTCTACCAAGCATAGTATTTATAGTCTTCTACACACTCAGTCGAGTCATCGTGTGTTAGTGTCACGTTACACTTATAGGCGGCAGACAAATATGAAATAAGCTTTCAAAAATGAAGGTTCATTGGCAGACCTATAGCCACTGCCTTTTCAAAATCTGGCTTCAAAAAAGCAAAATTGGCAACCTTGGTGGCAAGCATAATCACAGACATTCCCCATTCACACTGCCTCAGTTTTCGCACACAAGGTGACAAGCACACATTGGACGGTGTGACTTTGAAAAAAAATGGTATTGTCATTAGCAATCGAAAGATCAGATGCAGAAAGTCTAAAACTATGGTTGTGTGCTTTGATGCAGTCCGATTGTTTATATTCGTCTTTATTCTTTGAACGCTACAACCGCATTTTACTTTGTGACTGAGTGCTTGGACATTCTAGTGTTTGTTCGTTTGAATTAATGTGTGTCATGACACAAGGCTTTCATACTTAACTTAACCTGCCCTTGACCAATTTAGGAATAAGCGTCTTACTCTGCAGTAGTGTTGTACCAAGTGTTACAGGTTAGCAAACAATAGTGTTAAGAATGTGTCTGTAACCCTGTGGTTCAGCCTCAAACACCGTTGCAAAACGTTCTGTAAACTAATTGTCTGTAATCCTGTCAATCAGCCTTCAAAATGCCGTTGTAAAATGTTCTGTACGTTGACAATTGAATACAATGCAGCATTGTACAGAAAGTGTGTGTTGGTACTATGAATCATCGTGTCTGTGGAAAATACACATCAGATCAGTCATCATCATCAATTCAACATTAATCAATGTTAAAATACAGATTTTTTCAAAAAACGGCCAAAAGAAAAAATGTTTTCACCAATTGACCAAATGACCACAAAAAAGCCAAAGGGGCCAAATAGAGCCCAATGACTCATACTCAAAAATCGTACTGTCAACCAACCTGAAATATTTCCGAAATTTGTCCGCAAAACGGCCAAATTTCGCAAAATCGCCAATCTGCCAAACCTGGCAATAAAGCATTAAATTCAGAATGAGAGAGTCACAGTAGTGCCACGCTGATGGTTATGCCATCACCAGCTGAACATACAATACCAGCAGATGAGGCTAAAGAGTCGCATAGCAAACTGTGTATTGTTTTGGATGAGCTTTGTGCAGTCGACACCGACAAGCTGCAATCCTTGACTGAAACCTATCCGTAACTTGCTGCTAAACCAAGTTCACTCATAAACTTAAAAGTTAGAATCAGAATCGCAACCAGTTCACCTTTAAGAGGCCAAGAGCAAGCAAAACCACTTGAAGCTGAGATCAACACCAAAAACAAAATTCTGTGACAGCAACTCTTAAAACATTCTGTGCAATATCCAGGCAACAACATTACACCTAAATTTTCAGAAAACTCCTTTGACGTAGGCTGCACTGCACTTCAGCTGATATCACGAGCGTCGGAGGCAGAAGGGGCCTTTGGCCAGTGATGTGCCCGAGTCATCTTTGTCGAGTAAGAGCCGAGTCAGTGTTACAAGCCCTTCGAGTCATAGTCTTTTCGAATCGAGTATAAATAAAAACTGAATTTTTTTCATAAAACATCAGCCAAATCTAAAGTATTCAGGCAAAAAACAACATCTTCTATTATCGGCAACGCCGTATGTAGTTAGGAACACTTAACTATGACGTAACAAGACTTCCCTATTCACGTGTTGATTGAGAGTATTTCCAGACATGACAACGCATTACCAACAACTAATTACTAGTTTTGTTTTAGTATGCAGCACAGCTGCGCATCAAATGACCAGTTAGGGAAATTGAACATAGAATGGTAACTAAAAGGATCGTGTTTTTAGTTCTTATGACTGCCAAAGTACTCGCACCTTCAATTTCAACTTCTGGCTCTTTCTAAGGCAGTTAAATAGTCGTATTGATCATTAAGTTAAGGTTTAAAACCGTTTTACTTCCGCTTGCGCCACCTTTTTGTAAAGTTTGCAACCCCATACCTCGCCAATCGATTGCGTTGGAGACCTGTTCAAATCCTCCACGGATTTAGCAAGTCTTGTAGTTCAGATTTTTTTAAAAATCGTTTTGAGTGGGGGTTCTGTGTGGCTGATTTCACAGTGGGGAGATGTTTTCACATTTTGGGCTAACTTAACCTGGCCCTGGGTGCCACCCAATGAGCCATTTTTAGGCTCAAGTTTTTTCGGGAAACTAGGCTATCATCCGAGTCATTGGAGTCGTTGATTGATTTTCTAGCATGTCTAGGGTCAAAATCATTGCTCAAAAACCAAGTTTTTGACACAAATCAAAAAGTCTCACAAAAGTAATAATTTACGTATCAGGCCTAAATTTTGCCAACCATTACTCGGCAGAAGATTGAGCTAGAGAGTTGTTCAAACCCTCTGAAGACTCGTGAAGTCTTGTAATTCAGAATAAAAAAAAAATTAACTTTTGGGTCCATGGGATCATAATTGCAGCCAGTTTTTTGTTTCTTTTCATGACGTCATCGGCCTATCCAATGAGCCGAATTTTTGGCTCAAAGTTTTTTTGGATTCTAGGCTGTAATAGGAGTCTTTTGACCCCTTGATCGACTTTCTAGCATTTCTGGTTCAAAAGTTATACCAAAAGAATTCCAAATATTTCAGGAATTGGTTAGGGGATAAGTGGCGATTTCCGCAATTATTTTCCGGAAGTTTGGCCATAATATTGGAACCAGAAACGCTAGAAAGTCAGCCAAACCCTCTAAAGACTCGTATTCTAGCCTAGAGTCCAATAAATCTGGAGTCAGAAAAATATCTCATGGCCTCGGCTTCCAGGGGATGATGACGTCATCTAAATGTGAACAAATATGCATAAACATCAGAGGTGAGCGGATATTGATTTTTCAACTCCTGATCTATATTCAAAAAAATTTGACATATCCATTACCAATCCATATCCGATAATTTCAGAAACATAGTATCCGATATCCATCCGTATCCGAAAGTGACCCTGGCTAAATACAAAACAAACAGGCAGTGGTTATAGGTCTGCTGGTGGACCTTTATTTTTCAAAACTTATTAATCCGTCGCCTGTAATATGACACTAATACATGAAAAGTTTGCAGTAGTGTGCAATGCGCTTGGAAGAAATGAAGTAAGCCTAAAACTAGCCCTCAAACCTAAGGCCTAAACCTAAACCACAAATCTGAACACAAAAGGTTGGAAACTTTTGACAAAAGTAAATAAAACCGGTATCATGAAAAGTGCAACCACTACTACCAAAATGGAAGGTGCCCGATCATGGCCAGAGTCAATGTGAAAACTATTCACACAGAAAGACACGTCTACCTGACTTCCATCACAGGGCTGCTAATGTGACAAACTCAGCGTTTTATTCTAACCGTGTCACCGCCGTGGACCTATAGCTACTTCCAAGCAAAACCAACCTGTCATTTTGTGACCCAATCCATAAAAATAACATCACATGCTGTGCACTTTCAATTGGAAAAACAGAAAAATAGTGTGCATTTTGCCACCAGAAGTGCAGTTCTGCTGTGGTTAATTTTTCATTTGAACTGCAGTGTATCTGGCTGTGTCCACTTATAACACTGAGTTCGTGGCACTAGCGCTAGCAGTTGCACGATGAACATGGTCGAGGGGGAATTGCTGCTGTGCGACTGGCCGTAGTTTGGGCTTTCAGCATTGTTGTTTCGCCTCGGCTAATAGAGACAACTCTTTTTATGGGAAAACTTTTGATGTAAGCTACAGTACTTTTCTAATAAGTTTTGAAAACTAGACACAAGTTTACAATTTCGGTTAGGCTTTTAGGTTATATGGAAAAGATGATCTGCTAATCCAAGGATATAGTCCTTGTCATGTGACCAATTCAACCAGTCTGGTTCAGCTAATGGCAAAAAAGCTCCAGGATTCAATCAATTGGTAAAATAAAGCAAACAGATCTTGTAACACTGAGAGTAGATCACAGTATAAAATATAGTAAAACTGCGTAGTTTTGTAAAACTGCGTAGTTTTGCAAATCTACAAACTCAAACTGTCTTTTAGCAAAGGTTGACTGCACAACACTTGAGAATGTTCAAAATTCTAAGCAAATGAAATGTAGCTTAAACACTGAAACAGACTAGGGGTGGCCAACAGGTCGATTGCATCGACAGGTTGATCGCCGAGTGCCGCTTGGTCGATTGCTCCTGATTTTGCATTGAATTGACAAGTTAGGCTACTTAAAAAGAACATTTTTTAATCAATATTCCAGAAAGTACATAAAAGTTATCATCCATCCATGAACCAATTGGTTGGTCACGTATATTCTTTGGTGCATCTTGGGATGGCTCACTCATAGGCTAGCTCGGCAGATGCCGCGAAGATATTGTAATATGTTTTTCTTTTATTGCGTGGCAATTATGATTTATGCATAACAGACACTTTGCCCTCTGTCTGTGCATCACTTACTAAGGCGATGGTACACTGACTGTATTTGCACATACGATACTCAACTTTGGCATTGTGCATTTGTGACTTTATTACCGACTGGTCGATCGCGAGTAATCAAGAAATTTTCTTGTCGATCCCACTCCCAGTTGAAGACAAGTTGGCCACCCGTGAAATAGAGTATTAGCCTCAGTGCTGCCACAGGGTTCTCTGCAAAAATCACTACATTCACAAAACAAATTCATTAGATCTGAAAAACATTCACTAGATTTGAAATGTTTGCGTCGAAATTCAGACTTTTGCTTGAAATGATTCAGTTGTTTACTTTATTTCCAAAAACCTTTAACACCGTTTGCGAGTTTGTTAAAATAGATCATGATGCAGCCTGGAAAATCTTATACCAACAATCTTCAGGCTTTTCTTAAGAGCTGAACACGACACCATTCACGAAGTATTTTACATCAGTCAACCCAGCATTTAATTATTTCCACTGTAGTGTTCCTGCAAAGAAATGAAAATACCGTCATGGCCAATAATGTAGCAATAAACAGCAGGGAAGTGAAAACAATGGGAAACTCAAATTAGAAACAGTTGTTCATTTTGTTGGTGCAAATCTTTAAACAAGAACCAATAATTCAAATAATTTAAATATATATGTCTTGAAAAAGACTGAAAATCTTTAAAAAAAGGACTGAAAAGTTGAAAAGTTAGAAAAAAGACAACCGATCTTCTTTTAACACATACTTTGTAAAAAATCACTAGGGATGGTAGTGAAAAATCACTAGATCACTATGTCAGTCTAAAAATCACTAGATGTAGTGAAAAATCACTAACCGTGGCACCAGTGATTGGCCTACACAAGACACACATTATGCCACTCAGCACAACAAACAAAGCAGCATACCAGCATTATAAGAGAGGCTTACTACTTCCACTTCGCCAGAAAAAAAGTTTATGATAAAGTAACACGAATTATATCATTGATTGTGATGAGTGCAGCATACACTAACAAAATAATTTTGATTTTTTGTGAATATAAAAACCATAGCAAAGAAAACGCTATATTACCATCATTTGTGACATCTTGAATCACTCTCAGGGGAATTTCCTTATAGAAATCAAACAAATATCCTGATCCTGTCCTGATCCAAGTTTTTTTCCAAAAATAAATATCCAAATTCAATCCTGATCCGAAAAAATCGCAAATATCCTGCAGGATATCCAATCCTGATCCTGTCCATGCTCACCTCTGATAAACATACCCACATCTTGTCAACATCGACAAAAATCCCGACATCCAAAAGTTGAAAACTTTTTTGAATTCTAAACTACAAGACTTCACGAGTCTTTAGAGCAGTGGTTCTTAACCTTTTTTCTACCGCGCCCCCTTTAAGTAATTGTCCTTCGTGTCAAGCCCCCTTGAAAACAAAGAACTTGTGTAAGCAAATATATTTATCGGTTAATTTATAGATGAAGCTATCCATGTTGCACAGCGCACAAGGGGTCGCGTCCCCCTTGAAATTTATTGACGCCCCCCTGGGGAGGCGCGCCTCCCCGGTTAAGAACCACTGCTTTAGATTGTTTGAACAACTCTCTCTAGCATAATCGGCTGGCGCGTTATGGCCATTGGTATGGTACACCAGGGGGTAGATTATGTGTGAGTAGAATTTTTACCTATTTTTTTGGGGGGCCATAATTTTGGATCCAGATGTGCTAGAAAGGCAATCAATGTCTCTAAAGACTCGGATGATGTTCTATATTCCAAAAAAATATTGAGTCAAAAAAATGGCTCTGTGGTTTGACGTCCAGGGCCAGGTAACCTCAGCTAAAATATCCTTCCATTGTGACGTCATCCACAAAGAACCCCCATTCGAAACGAAAAATTTTTTTCTTTAATCTGAACTAGAAGTTTTACCGAATCCGTGGATGGTTTGAACAGCTCTCTAGCTCAATTGGCTGGCGAGTTATATTGGTGCAAAGTTCTACAAAAAAAAGTGGCGCAAGCGGCAGTTGAAGGGTTATGAATGGCTTTGTGCACTTCATCATAAGTATTTGGATCAGTCTCTCTGAATTTAACCATTTACCACATGGTGTCAATCTATCAAATCAAATGTTAAGTTTATATGAGTTCTATTAATGGACGATACTTCTTAATCATGCAACGGTAGGCATACAGCTTTGTTTGGAATCTTTCAAAAGTTGCACATCAATTTTCACAATCTCAGCTTTTAAACCAACAGTTTTCAAATTTTTATCCAAAACATCTTCAGGGTTTCTTGTCGAATTGACACGCAATTTTTGCAGCACTTGCAAACATTTGTCATGTGATGTAACAGCCATTTCAAACACACTTGTTATACTTTTTATTTTTACAAACTTTTATCTGAAAAATAAAATAGACAAAATTTAAATTCAAAGACTTGCCAATCTTCATGCTTTCGCAACCTCAAACTCTATGTCTGTGCTAATGGCTCAATAATAAGTCAAGCCTGAACCTTTTCTGATATCAGTGGACAACGTATATTACCTGTTCCATCATATGTTTTTCTGAATGGTGTACGTCTACAATTTTTTGACCAAGCGAAATACCACGGTGTGTGGATCACTGAAGGATGATGATGATATTCAGAGGCAAGTGAAATCACTATACTGTGCAGCAAACAAACCCAGAGGCACTTTTGATAACTGCTGTCTTGCAGTAAAAAACACTATTTCGTGCCTATTGCATGCCAATGTATGCTTGCCAACTGTGGAGCAAATACACAGACCAGTATGACGCGCTTACGTGCTGCGCATAACAATGGCTACCGAATTATGCATTACATACCCAGAAATGTAAGTGTTTGCCCACACCGGGTTAGCCATCGTGTAACGACTTTTGATGCCCTGCTGGGAAACAATTTGTATCGATTTTGTGTACGATGCGCGTCTTCATCCAACTTTTTTATTCGATCACTTCAAATGTCTCATGCTTTTTACAAATCTTCATTTTCCCTCAATTATTCAACGCTCTTGTATGATGGAGAACAAATGCAATAGTTATTGGTTAATTGATTCGGTATTCGCGTCTCATCAGAATTGCCTCTGTGTGGTGAAATAAATGTGTGGGCAATGTGTACATGCGAAGCATAAAAAGAGTAAGAAATGTTGTTAAAGCGTTTAGCTCCTGTCAATGTCGGCCATGTGCAAACATCGATTCTGCAATGTGCTTCTGTTTGACTAACCATTTTTTTATGCTCTTGTGAATCACAATGCAGTTTGGTGATGATAAAGTGTTTTGCTTTCTCTCAATGTTGGTCACGTGCAAAATCCAATTCTGCGCTACTGTGTGGCTAATAGAATCCTGCGCGGGGCGGGTTAACCCGCACGGGTTGCGGGTACCCGCATTTGCGGGGCGGGAGCGGGAACCCGCATTGCTTTGCGTGAGGGTGCGGGGCGGGTGCGGGTTGAACTTGCTGCGGGGCGGGCGCGGGATGAGAAATTCTTCTTGCTGGTAAATGAGTGTTGAGTCAAAGCACATGAACTTAATCAGCTCAAAAATCGCAAAACACGTGGATGTACTGAAGTTGTTTGCCAGCATTGCGCTTAGGACAGTAGGCCCGCAGCAGTTATAA
>JGI24158J21664_10013777_pt1 | contig 10650 bp, 10 predicted proteins | sample Ectturendosymbi3_FD_21664 | JGI IMG/M metagenome (IMG submission 21664)
GGACGGAGGGACAGGGGGCAAGCCGCCTCCCCTGGCAAGCTAAATGTGTAAACTGGGTCCCCTTCAGCTGACATTTTGATATTTTTTAGTTTTTTTTTGGTTTTCAGTAGGTTGTTGTTTTCTTGCGTTTTTCGGGGTGTTTTCGTTTTTTCTTTTTAGTTAGTATAGACATCCACGATATCTGGATTCACTGTCACTTCTTAACTTTTTTCTGAGTGTTGACTAGTAGGCCCCCTTCAGCTAAGTTTTTCTCCCCCTGGCTCAAACCTCTAGTTACACCACTGGCCACAGTGCACGTTTTTTCGCTTTTGTTCGGTTTCGCCTCTCGGGTTTAAAAAACATACAAGCCGCTGTCAAACATCGTTTCAACGCGTAAGCACAGCAAGCTCAACACCGCGCGTGCCAGACGTGGCCATTCCCAAACGGTTGTTGATTCGAAACAGAGGTGCAACCAGCTCCAGCTAGAATTTTCGGGGAGGGGCAGCAAAATGATTGTGACTTGTTGTACCTAACACCTAAAAAAACTTTTTGACGCTTTCACACTGTTTGAAAATTCCGAGGGGGGCAATCGCCCTGTCCCCCCCGCACCGGTTGCTGGCCTGCTTCGAAACGAGCGCGTCGTACCACTTCGTCGGATGGCTGGTCTTCTTCGCCGACTTTTTTACCGATCGCCGTTTCCTCGACACCGAAGATATCAGTACGACGCTCAGCCAAGCCTTTGAGCGACGCTTCGATGTCGCTGCCTGCACAGAACAGAGAAAAGATTTGCACTTTCATGCTTTGAAGGTAAAGAATGTGAGTAACTTGCGGACGACCCGCATGATTCATGTACCGCGCACGAAAGTATCAAAACGCGTGAAATGCGTCCAAACATGCGTCCAACCTGCTCGCAGCTTTTTTGTTTCGACGAATTTACAAACGCGAAGACAACGAAGTTCACAAGGTTCCTCATCAAAACACATATCGGTCTAATTCAGTGGTTTTCCACCTGGAGGTTCCCCAGAGGAGTCGTGAACAATTTTGGGAGGGGTCGCGAGTAGATATTTTACGCACACTGCTGCATTACATTTGGTTGGTTCGAGTTTTGGAAGGGGGTTATTGGGTTATAGTGGGTTGCTAAAATGGGTCGCAGTACATACAAAAAAGGTTGAAAACCATTGGCCTAATTGCTCCAGACATTGATCTTGGGAGTGCCAGAAAACGAATCACGGATCCAAAGCACTGAACGTCGCCCACCAGCGGCAAAAACTTCCTCCTCCTGCTGCTTCTCAGCGATCTGCTTCCTCTTCAGCTCTTTCCAGCTCGGATCCAGCAGACCGAACCTCATGTGCTCCTGGATCTTGCCGGCGGGGACCTTCTCCCCAGTGATGGGCGACACCATGTAGCTGTCCATTCCAGGCTGCAGGAAACAAGCGCGATCAACGTCAAACAAAGCGCTAAAGTGCACATCGCATCGCTTCAACAAAAAATGTCCCATCAGAAGTTTTGCACGCAGAGTGTTGAGGAAAACCACACAGCGTAGCATATTCGAACCTTATTCATGTCTTGCACTTCGCCTCGCATCTTCGGGTTGTAGTCGCGGATTATGATATCATCCTTCAGCGGCGGCGGTGCGATTGGAGGAGCCGGCTGGACAACAGGTCGACGTATCGGAGGAGCTGGCTCTTCTTCCTCTTCCTCCGAGCTCTGAAACAGCAGCGCGAACTGATGACAACGCTGAATTAATAACCGTTTAGGTGACCAAAGCGATGGAACCAAAACGAAAAAAGTAAAATGCAAAAAAATCTAATGATTCCAGTAAAATTCAAAAGTCTTGAGTGTTAAAATCATTTCGCTGAAGAGAAAGCAATTGAAACTGCAAAATGAATTATTTCTTAACGCAGGGAAACATGGGAGTCGGAAAAATCCTTTCCAGGGGTGATCAAAAATAATTTTTTCCAAGAGGGGGTCAACACTGGTGAAATTTCACTTTACCACCTCGACACTAAGAAAAAAACACTTTTCTTCTACAAAGCTAACAGGAAAATATCAAATAGCGGAATCCAGGGGGCACAAAGCCCCCTTCCGAGGCTGATGCTGGCAAACGCAACAGGCCGACAACAACGAGCTGCTCAACTCGTTCCGTCCACACAATGCCATTACGCAAATTGTCCGGAATTCTCTTTCCTGTTTGCTAAGCTCAGGCTCGAGCGTGCAGCAAAAACACTTTGCCTACAAAAGCAGAACGATTTGAAGACTTGCAAATCACAAAGCAACACATGCCTCTTCCATGTCCATATCAACCAATTGCGGCTGTTCGTCCTTTTGTTCTACTTCTTCTTCCTCCTCCTCCTCATCTTCCTTGCTGTCCTCCTGCAAGGCCTCCTCGCCGTACTTCTGAAGGCGTTCCTCTTGAAGCAAGCGGGCTCCGAGCTCGTCGACCGATACTGGACGCGGGAAATTACCTGGAAAAAAACATAAAATGCAATTCTAAAACACCTATATTTCGCATTCTATTTATTTATTCAATTTGTATTTGACTTTTTTCGACAAGAATCATCCGCTTCTCTGCAATATTCGGTCGGAAATAAGAATGGCACTAAACTCCTCCCTCCCTATTTTTTATCATATTGAAAACGTCTGCGTTTTCACAAGAATCACTGTATTTGGAATTATGACAGGAAGATATCATCTCAGGGGGGTACACGCAGGAGCGTAACGAGGGGCGGCAAGGGGGGCACAATTCCCCGGGCGCCGAATGACTGTTGGGGACACTGAGAAATCCAAACAATGTCGCAAGTACTTCAATACAGCACATTTGCTTCCGAAAGACCTCAGGCTCGAATATGGGGGCGCCAAACTTGCTTCTTGCCCCGGGCGCCATCTAACCTCGTTACGCCCCTGGGTACACGCGTAACCAACCTCTTTCCTCGGGCTGGAAGTCAACCGTTTCGACGACCACAAAATCGTGCCAGTCGATCTGCGCGTAGAGCAGCTTTTCCTTCTCAATGGCAGCCTGTTCTCTCTGCTTCACTCGCTCCTCGTGCCGCGTCCACGCTACTCGGTACTTCACCTGATGTCACGAACAAGCAGAGTTGTTGTGAGACTGGCAGGAACAAGGCGAGCAGACGGAGAATTCGGACAATGCGATGAGTTGCTCAGCTACCTCAGAAGAACTTTTTGTCCGCGCAGTGTTCACAATAAAAATCGTTTTTGAAATACAGAAGGTTATCAGAGAGGTTTTCATGACCTGTGTGGAGCTAAAAGCTCAAATAACTTCGGATTGAAAGAGAACATTTTGAAATTGACTTTGGGCAAACGCAAAGGCGCATACATCCGTACCTCATCCAAGACCACCTTCGGGTTATTGCCTTCTTTATCAAGCTTTTCCAGAGCACTCTTAGGCGGTATCAGAATCTGCAAACGGATCAATGTTCGCGGTTAAGACCAAGGGACCGCACAGCCATACATTATTCCTGAACATAAAAACCTCGCAAGCTTCTATGTATGCGACTGAAAAACCTGTCATGGACCGAAATGTTTTTGAAATGACCGAAAAAATGAAGTAATTTCGGTCAGAATATCTGAAAATACAGGCTAATGAACACTGTTACGACTAGTTTTAACACAACTGTGAGACAAATGACAGAAATGTCTCAGCAAAAAAAATGACCGACATGTCTCAGTGAAAAAAAAACAGCACGCACATTCTCAGGCACATCACATGGTTCTCACGCGCAGCACATGGTTTTTAATTGGTTTGACAATTAATGTAAACTTTTCATTCAACAAATCCATTCAGATCGAACCGACAACCATGGTGTCTACGCAAAAGTTTCGGCGACAGTTGCAGCAAGGCACCCACCTTGCTGTACTGCTCACACAGCTTTGTGAAGTACTGGAACAGCGAATGCTGGGGACGCAGAAAATCAAATTGGAAGTTCTTCGCCTCGCGCTGCATCAGTTGCGTCAAAAACGAACGTCCGTTTCGAGCGACGAATTGAGCAGTGAGTCTGACCTGTCAGTAGCAAGGCATTTCTTTCGTTTATTGGAATTTAGACTTTACCGACTTGTTACAGGTTAGTAAAAACTTGCACTTGGTTTTGTATTTATTCTGGTTAATGGTATTTATTCGGCTGTTAACCAAACAGCTAGAAACACAGCAAGCCACTGTCCAACGAAAATAGAAAGCTGTTTACGTTAAAAACATTGGATGTTCAGAACGTTTGTGGTTTTCCCACTCGTCAGACAACTGAATATTATTTCATTTTGCACTCGGTAGACGTGCTTTGTAATGGATAGCACAATGCTGTTTCCGCTGAAAGCGAAAAGTTATCAATGATTCCACTGTGAGTTTAACAATACCAGCAGTGCCTTCCGCAATCGGATCATCGACTGTTTCGGGCGGAAAGCTTAGAACTTACTCTCCGCAATATTACAGTTCAGCGCATTAATCACGCAATCCAGTAAGTTCAGCAGACCTGACCTTGATCTCCTGAGCTGAAAAATCAAGTTCAAATGTGAACTGAGAAAAAAGCTACTTCTTCGGCATGCTGAAGTGCATCCCTGGAACAACAACTCTCGTGGCAACTTTTAAAGTGAGTTACGATTGGTCCACTTGTCAGACGGACGTATGAGACACGCTTGTAGATTGACTAAGTGCAGTTTGCGAGCATTCCCAATCCAAAAAATAAGAACTTTATAACAACACGACCCAGAGCACCAATAACACAGACAAGCATTGTGAATTGCTATAGACCGCCATCTTGCACATCGCGAAGGTTCTTTCCTAATCTGTACCATGCGGTAAAGCCTGTCACATGTTTCGAGCGGCACTGCACTGGCAAGCAGTTTTTTATTTGTGAATACGCAAGTGAGCCGGATAAACACTAATACATGAGAACTTACCACATCTAAATCATAAGCAGATATAGACGGCGGATCAGCAATGAATTCGTACTGTGCTGGAGGATCTTTAGGAACAAATTGTTCTTGAACCACAGCTACAGATGGCTGCACGAAATGTACATATGTTACCTCACGGCAGACGGTCACAAACCATATTACTACAGTACTATGCTAAAGACTAGGACTAGCTTTAATTTTTAACCAATGGAACTTAAGTATTTGCCATGACAATTGTTTCTCATGCTGTGGGCACTTTCATTGGCATATCGATTCTTTTAGAACACAGATGAGGAATTTTTTTAAGGAACATACGGTGAACCATACTGTACTGCTGATCTTCAACACAAACACGGAGAAAATTTTTTTGGTAATACATGGCTTGAAACCTTGCAAAACTCATAGCAACTTCAAAATTTGAGCAAAAACCATCACATAGAATCACCTGCTGGTTTGCTACACAGCACAACTGTTCTTTTCTTCCCTCAGGATCCCTTGTTGGCTTTGCTTTCCTGTGTACTTGAAAACTTTACGTCAAACTGACACTACCTGCTCATTCTTACAGAACTTAAATGTACCACATTTAGCATGTGTCAAGTTGTTTCTCCACATAAATACAATAATTTATTTCCCAAAGTGCTGTAAATCCCAGAAATTGCACAGGATTTTCAACATGTGGTTGTCTTGCTGAACTAAACAATACTTCTCTGCTCATAGCCCAGAACATACAGTGCTGTTTGAACAGATCTAAATATTATCAATTCACATTAGTAACATTAATATTTCAAAATAGTAAGTTGCACCACCTTTTCATTGCAAGAGAATGATGTCTGCTTGCAAGGTTCTCAAAATCTACAAAGACAAACTAAACAAAGGAAAATTAATGATTGTATGGATACCTGATACAATTTTTTAAATGTACAAATAGATGCACACTGGCCTGTAAGCTGCAAGTAGGGTTGATAAAAATCATGATTTAAAAAAATAAATAAAAAACAATCGGATTTTTTGATTTAAATCAGATTTTTTTTATTTTAATGATTTTTTTATTTACTGTGCAGAGGGTGCCCACTAAACAAATAGTAATTTTTCATTTAAATTAAAAAGTTTGTTTCAATATAAGTTTTTTTGTGCTGTGTTTCTTCTAGTACAGCAAGAGTTGCTATGATTGATAAAACTTTAATTGCTTTTATATCTTCTGTTGTCATTAGAAGTCTATGCCTTCTTTAATAATAAGTGAAACTGATTAAAATACTAATTAAATGTGTCCTAAAAATCACACAAAGCTTTAAAACTGTGTATGATTTTTGCTTGTTTTCTTTGATTGATCTTATCACTGATTTCAATGAAATGATTTAAATCAATCAACCCTGACCAGAAATAGCTGAACTTTCATTCAAACTTTTTTGCACTGATGCAAAATCCCTTAATGCGAATAAGTTCATAACACTAGTACCGATGAACAAAATGAAATATTTATTGAAATACCAATACTGAAACTGCCAGTTTAGTAATTTCATTGACACTCATGGCACACATGCATAAATTGTTAAAGACCTATAATAATAATACATCTGTTTCATGAATCCAAAATATGTTCTATAACTATGTTTATAGTCAACAGCCTTCATATTGGATGGAATTTAAATGCAATTTTCACTTTATGCCAATCTACACTCTCAAACTTATGGCATTCTAACAGTCATGACTTTTGAATCTGCAAGGGCTAGTGATTTTAGTCCACATGTCATTTTTGCAGTTGAATGGCATAGAATCTGTGACCTCAGGTACGCGACTTTTCGGTCTGGCCGATTCATTCTGGGGACATTTCAGTCAGACTATGAAATCTTGCAGAAATCTTACATGTTCACATTTTAATGCAAACATACCCACATCCACGAGAAGTTTTATTTAAAAAAACTACAAACATGATCCAAGATCCAACAGTTAATCAGTATCAACATATGATTTACATAATCATCAACAAGCAAATAAAATCATTGTCGACATTTTGCAATTAAATACAAATTCTTCAAAGTCATAATTACAATTTAGATTTCATCGCAATCATGACTCCTCAAAGGGAGTTGGTATAACACCAGCTAGAGTGACATTTCACCTGCCTATAATCATTTAATTAAAGGAATGTAAGGTTGTTTACGTACGGAAATGTCTTGACCGAAATGGCCCAGACCGAATAGTCCTGTTCCGTGTGACCTCACAGTTGCTATGATTGATAAAACTTCAAATGGTTTCAACTTGTGTCGTCATTAGAACTTTTGGCCTTCTACACTAATACTGCATAGCAGGGGTTCTCAACCTGGGGTGCATGTACCCCAGGGGTACATTTATTGTAAATTTGCAACAAATTAAATTTGAGACATGAAAATGGGGTATACCTTTATAGTTTCCAGATTCTAAAAGTTGTATTAAAATTTCAGTATAATTTTAGTATTTTACTCAGGCTCTTTCTCATAGGAAATTTTAGAGGTACATGCTCATCTATTGAAATGCTAAAGGGGTAAATGTTCAGAAAAAGGTTGGGAACTCCTGCTGTATAGGCTATGTGAAAACCTATTAGAATGCTAATTAAGTGTGTCATAGACATCACACAAAGCTCCAAAACGACATGATTTTTTTGACTTTTAAAATTTGATTTAAATCATGAATTTTATTGCTTGATTTAAATCATGATTTAAATTAAATGATTTAAATCAATCAACCCTGGCTGCAAGACGTGAAAAAACATTGAACAAATCCTGGTAACTCAAACAAGAATTTTTGACTTTGTTTCTAGTTCAACATGACCTTCACATTGACAAGCAGGCCCATATCCACTTGGGAGGCATTCAGGACAGTGACCCTTCAATGTGCCCAGAAATTTATTGCATTTATTTGTAGATGTACATGTGATTCAAACTCAACAAAACGAACAAAGTTTGCAAATGTTCATTTTTAATCTGTTTAATTGTTATACCAACTCGCAACACAATTGCACATTGCATAAAAAGCTAACCTTATTGTTGCAAAATAATTTGTACGAAGGAACTTCCACATTGGTAACAGTTTTGATGTGTGACATCACAGTTAGTTGTTAAGTTTAACCATATATGATAATAAAAACAGAAATCTTGCCCTCCTAAAAATGTAATTTGCCTCCCCAAACCTTAAAACCTGTCTATGCACCTGCTGAGAAAACAGTTTATTAAAAATTGCATTTTTTGAGAATGGAAATGCTCTAGATTTTACTGCAGAATCAAAACTAAATCAACCAACACAGATGCAGTCTTTTACATACTCAGTTACTAGGTCAGTTGCTTAAAATCAAGTTAAGGGAAGAACTGAGCAACATCACAGCTTTAACTGCAAAACAAAAACTAATTGGCAACGCTGCTGGAGCAACTGCTTTCAAAGACAAGAGGCAGTGCATGATTTCTTCAACTATAGACAACATTAGTGTACATTTAGCTAAACATATATGCCAACCCAGTGGCAGTAATAATAATAATCAGAATCATATTAGTTCTGCTTTTTTACAATGTAGGATTCTGATTTTGTCTTAGCAATGACTTGGACTGCCAGTTAACAAGCACCTATGAACACAATTCTACAAATTGCAAAATATGTAAACAAATCCAATGTCCCAATTCAGGGAAGCACTGATTTCTTCGAAGTTCTACAACCACAAATTAGGTGCAAACAATTTTATTATCTATATTTTGCACAATTTATTCAATATACTGTAAGTTTGAAACAGTATCTAGTATCATTTATGCCGTATCCATTTCTACTTCAGCTGCAGATTTTGATCTAATGCACTCTAAAATCGACTTGACTTTTCACGTGCAAAAAATCATAACAATGCAAGCAGTAGTTTTCAGGTGAAGCACAGTGTTGGCCTAAGCAAAATACCACTGTTGTTATGTAGAAAAAAAACTGTTTTTAGATAGTAACAAGCTACTTGCTTGAGATCAATGGGGGGATTTAAATGAAATATATTCCAAAAATAATTGTAATGATAATTTTCGTAAGACGCACCATGAAAAATGCTGAAAGAAGTCAACTTCTTAAAGATCTCTAAAACTTAAAAACCCTAATGGCCTTACTGATCAACCATTTAAAAAATTCATGGTCAAACAAGCTGCAAAAACTGCTCTATGAAGCATTTTTTCAACTAATAATGAAAATCATATCAACACAACATTGTTGAGAGCTCAAGTCATCAAATATGTCCCTAACTTTTTTAAAAATATGTACAAAAGATGGAAGTACAGAAAAAAAGTATACAAATTACCTTTACTACAGGGGCTGCTGGTTTTGGAACAGAAGGTTCTTTAGCTTTGCCTTCAATAAATTCCTTTACCTTGTGACGATAGTATGCATGATATGGATCATCTGCAAACCAAGAAAATTGGGTAAACTACAGTAAACACAATAAGAAATACTACTCTGAGCTTCCAACTTCTCCTGCAAACACAGTGAATAATAGAGAATAAAATCATGCAAAAAACTTACTGGTATTTAAAAAATTAAATTTGGAATTGTTTATTTCATTCTGCCGAATTCTTGCTTCAAATTCAGGTCCATTTCGGCCAACAAAACTTGCAGTTTTGTCCACAATGTTACGAACTTCAGGTGGTGGATAAATTATGCCAATGATAGGTTTTGAGGATTGGCTCTCTTCTGCTTCGGGTTCAGGAGCATCACCAGCCACCTGCAGAAGTAAATTAGGAAAAGCAGCATCATATGCAGACACAAAGTTGCACAACCAAAATGTACAACTCTACTTATCATTAAAATTAATTTTCACTGTCATTATTTAACACATTGAGAGCTGGCCTGTGAATATATTGTACCTAGATTTTGGTCTAAAACCAGCAGTTTTCGGTTGCCTTACCAACACCACAGATCCTCCGCCGATTGCACCAGAGAGCGGTTCCAGGGCTCAAACGGATCGGCCAGTCTTCTAGTCTGCACTCTAAAAAAATTTTTTGGTTGGGGGTTGCAGATTTTTTGTGAGTGATGTCATAAGTGAAGTAGTTTTTGGGTCATTTTGGCTCATGCTACCTGGCCTAGGGCCCAACCGCTAGGCCAAAATATTTCGCTAAGTTTTCATTGGAAACTAGGCTCGAGCCCAAATCTTTTGAGCCTTTGATCGACTTTCTAGCGTTTCTGGTTGAAAAGATGTGATCTAAAACAAACAAATTAAATAACTATTAGCTGATTAGTCAAATATTTTTATTACTTTAGATCATAACTATTGAACCCGAAACCCCAGCAAGTCATCCAAAGTATCAAAAGACTTGGATTGTAGTCTAGTTTCCAATTTCAGCGAAATACTACCATCTAATGGTTGGTGCCCAGGGCCAGGTAAAGTGGGCCAAGGTGGGCTAAAAGTCCTCCACATATGACGTCACTCACAAAAAATCTGAATTCCCCAAGCAATCCCCACGCAAAACCACGTGCGTTTCGGTGTTTTTTTCTTAAAAATCCCTGAAACCGGCCGGACGCCAAAGTGTTAACTCTTTGGTGTCCGCGTGGTTTCGAGGATTTTCGGAAAAAAAAACGCCTAAACGCACGTGGCTTTGTGCGGGAATTTTTTCGGTCCGGTGTGCTCTACGGACCCGGTAAAAGTCTCAAAAGACGCGGCAAGTCTTCTAGTCTGCACTCGAAAAAAATTTTTTTGCTTGGCGGTTACGGATTGTTTGAGTGGCGTCATAAGTAGAGGACTTTTAGGCCACCTTGGCCCACTTTGCCTGGCCATGG
>JGI24158J21664_10013779_pt1 | contig 10648 bp, 5 predicted proteins | sample Ectturendosymbi3_FD_21664 | JGI IMG/M metagenome (IMG submission 21664)
GCAAAAACCTGTGAGTGAATGTTACGTCATAGAGCGGTTTATGGGGACAATTGTGGAGTGGTATGAGTATTGCCCACTACTTGCTGCAGCTGCGCATCCTAAGGAAGAGTACAATTTGCGTTAATTAATAGACGAAGTAGCAACTTGGGTTTCCGAAATTTGGCAGAATTGCAATTTCATTGGTCGATTTCTAGTCTTAAAAGAAAAGGTGGTTTTATGCTGTAAAGTGATATCATAAGCTGACCTTCCGTGACAGACCCTTTTTTCCAGGCTAGATGCGCGCATGGGCACAATCACACCTGACTAAGCTTCATGCCTCTAAATTATCAAAATGAAAGCAGATTTCTATGAAAACCACATTGCAGGGCTGCACTCACCTGATATCTTCAAGGGCAAATTGGTTGTAACTTGTTGTTGTGCTATTTCTAGGTAGGAGGCGAAATGATGGCATCTTGTTGTACCTAACAACTATACATGTTGAAATTTTTGGAGAATGAAATTGCTCAGTTGCTTCCCCTGGTTGCGGGCCTGCCACGTTGCTTATCCTCTGGCACTGATTCATTCTACTTGCAGTTCCATCCTACAACCTGAGCTCTAAATTACCCACGCAAACACACAACTGTACCATAGCGCTTCAAGAACATCTTCCACACCATTTCATCATACAGAAAAACACCAGTTCTATAGAAATTAGCAATGTTACCTTTGCAGTGATCTTCAACCACCAAATTTTAATGTTGATAAGCCCACTTCAAGAGTAGGCTTTAGCTTGTGGCGTTTACTGAAAATATCCTATTGAACATTGCATAACAGCATGAGACATGCCAAGAAATGTTTGTCACCAATTCCTAGGGGTCAAGTAATGTAATAAATAGTGGTGTGCTGCAGAAAGTGTGGAAATCGGGAAGGAGCTTCCCAGAAAAGCGTACATGCTTGTGGGAAATTATTCAGCTGCAAGTCAAGTAAAATCAAATAATACGCCAAGAATTGTAAGAAGACCACAAAACGGAATCTACGAATTTCCTCTTTCAGTCATGGAGGTCCACTACGTGGCCTTGTGACGCAACAGTTACCCCTACCTAACAATAGTGATCTCATGTTGTTGCGGGCAGGGTTGCCAATTAGGCATTTTTGAAGCCAAATTTTGAAAATCAGGTTTTTTTTTGACGCACCTGGATATTCTTGAAAATCAAAAATACCAGTCAAAATCTGGCTTTTTATTTTTTTCAGTCTGAAAGGCTTGGCTCTGGCTAAACATTGTCTGAGCTGCATATTCATTGCAAATCTCTTCTAACGAGCATCTGTGACCATGCAGGGTGCAAAGAATATTGCAAAGCTTTTACTGTTGCCCTAAAAATTTTCATGTATGAAATAAGAAGCAAATGTACGACAGTGTATTTACGGGGAAAGAAATTGCTTATAAAAATCTGAATTGCATTTTATTGATGTTTCTGACGAGTTTTAATATCTATTTTTGTTTGGCTATGCATGTTTTACTGTATGCGTAGCCTATATGTCTTAGGACTGCTATCTGGTTTATTTTTGTCTTTTCTTGAGACAAGGTCTGCCTTTTTTGGTTAACCTAGTCGCATGTCGCAGACTCTTAATGGCGGCAGAAAGCTGTTAGTTTTAATATTGTTGCTATGATCACACATGTAGTCAGAGGACATTGAGCCCAATACGTCCTTAACACTGCATGCGTTTATGCGAGCGAACTTTATAGCGTTAGATAGCAGAGTGGATGGTGGGGCTAGCATCAGCTGGAAGCTTTTGAATACATTCAGATTGTTAATACTTGTCTGTACGACTGCTTTGATTAGTGGTTGCCTTACTGGGTTCCAAATCGAAACGGGATTGCATTCCATATGCCATTCCAGAATGTAGTGGCATTCAAAAATGCCCAAGTCGCACCCAAACCAGCATCCACTGACAAGCTTACTCTGGTAACTGCGCACTCGTGCCTAAAACATGCATGCATAAAACGATCACTCAATAGAAACTTATCGTTCTACAGGTCGGATGGTTAAAAACTGATTTCGCCACCAAGGAACTGGCCACAACAATCAACGTTTGAAACACGACGTCATTCTGGAATGGCATTACACTTATAGCTACAGCTTAATTTTTTAGAGTGAGCATAAAATTGTTACAGCTTACATTACAGGATGCCAATACCAAAACTAGACAGGATTTTCTTGGGTTTGTTCCAGAAAATTGCTTAGTTATTTATTACGAACATGTAGTCACAGACAGTCGATACTCATTCTTAAAGCTGACTTTCGCATCTTTGGCTTTGTATATGATGAACCAATAAGTATAATTCAGTGTATGGCAGCACATAAATCCCAATAATTAGGGCTACAATATTTGCTAAAAACAATGCTGCAGACCTGATGCAGAAAGTAACACAATATGCAAAAAAGCTTTAATGCGATCAAGTTTATAGCAAAAATGTTCAACTTGTGACCAAACCAGCGTACACTCACAAGCTCACTCTGGTTAACTGCGCACTTGCACTCAAAAAATGCATTCATGCGTAGAACGCTCACTCAACAGAGACTTCTAACGCTGTCTGAATATCGTTCTGCAGGTCAGATCAGTTAAAAACCAATTTCATCACTACTGAACTGGCCGCAACAATTATCAACGTTTGAAACATGACGCCACAATCACTTCAAATGCTGCACCACTAACGCATGCGGCTTCCAAGCACCTTTTGTGCGGCTCTCGGCAGTCTTTCAATAAAACCAGCAGCGTATCCAGCCCATAAATAGGGGGGGAACTGTTAACACTATTTTGTTTGGGATACCGCCTCTCAAAGCACAAAATGACTGTTTAAAAATTTAAGGGGTTTGGCCCCATAGGCACCCCTGGCTACGCCTATGAATAAAACCTTTAATATTTTGTGTAACAGACTTTGGTCTGCAATAAAACAAAACGTGTGAATTGACTTGCGCTAAAATTTTTTAGCGCAACTCTCTCACAAAATCGTAGATCTGGTTTGGCTCCCTTCAGCGAAAAGGTTGAGAACCACTGGCTTATACTGTGCAGGANCCGCAGGCATGCCGTGATTGCGTGACTTGAGAGTAGGAATTACTTGACCCAGCTGTGCTATTTACGTACGATCTTGCCATAACACATGCGTTAGAGATTATTGAACTTTATTATCCATAGGATATCTTCAGTTAGCTATGTAGAAGTCTCTCAATGGTCTACAAACTATGATTTGGTTGGTCGTTAAAATCGTGCTACGGTTTTCCAAATGCTGGCGATTGTTGCGAAGCTTCATGTAAGCAGTCCATATTACTTAAATAGATTTTCTAAAACTCTGATGTAGTAAAAAAATTCCTTGTAAATTGAATAGTGCCCACAAAATACTAATTTTAGAAGCTCATTAAGCAAGGATTTGCACGAGAATTTGCCACTTCGCGGCAAAGATTTGTCGTTTCCATCAGTTTTGCACTTCTTCAGTATCTCATTTTTGTGTGCCGAGCGGTAGTGTGGTACACTGCGACGATGCAGCTGTTTACACGTTGAATGAGAACCGATGCTGGTAGACTGAATCAATCCAAGTTGATATATGTGAACGCAGTGATAAGACTCTTGAGTGCATCGCTTTCAAGAAAATAAATTTGTTTTGTGACGTCATAAAGGGGCGATCGTCTCCAACTTGTGGCCCACAGGAAATTTTGACAAGCTTCCTAGGAAATTTACATTTTTTCAAGCCCTGGACAGGAGAAAAAAGATTGAGCTAGCCTTGACTATTATTGTGCTTTTTTTCACAGCATGTTTTATCACATTTTGAGTGGAGGGGCAATATAAACCTTGAACTACCAGACCAGTAATGTTTGCTAGTCTGTAGTAGAATGTCATCATTTCTGTCCTTTGTTCAAACGACTTATGACTGGGGAGGAGAAATGGCTTTGGTTGGAGGGGGAGGTGTAGGGACTGGGGGACAATTGCCTACCAAGTAAGTGTCTTACAAAAGTCCTGATTTAAAGACAAACACTGGGGCACTTCAGCACACTGGATATGACCCAACGTTTGAGTGAACATTATTTGCTCACTCCACAGCCACATTTCCTAGGTTTTTAGGCTAGCCTACCAGTGTTGGGCTTCTAAACACAAAAGCTGTTAAGAGAATTTTGTTACTTTAGAAAGAATCTTTGAAAATAATAAAGAGTTAGCAGTTAGAAACTACTTTCAAAAATAAATATTTAATAAAAAAATTCCACCCCCCAGAAGGTGCCACCTGGGGCTCACGGCACCCACCCTTGCTACACCACTGCTTCGGAATGAATCTTCTTCAGCCAGCTTCCAGAATAAGAAATGGGAGTGTCATCTTTTTCAGAGACTATGGCTCCAGACAAATCATTTCAAGAGTTTTCTGTGATTTTTGCACTTTTTCATCAATGCATTTGCAATCTAGCAAGTTTACTTTAGTTTCAGATGTGTGGAGTAGGTTTGTGGATAACTAGATGTCTTGTTACAAATTTTGGGCAAACATTGCAACAGATGAACAACTCCTTCCAACAAAATATTGTTGATTCATGCAGTATTTTCTTAACCAACTGGATAATTTTCATATCAAGTTCTGTTTGGTTGTAGATGATGAAACAAAATTCTGCACCTTCACAGAAGCTTTCCAGCTAAGTTGCCATGGATTGTATGAAGCCTGCTTTGGAAAAGGAATAATGTTATGACTGACAACCTCTTCTCCCCCATGCCTGGTCAAACAATTGTGACAGAAAAATGACCATAGCAGAGACAGTCCACAAGGTTAGAAGAGAACTTAAGCAAAAGTAAAGCAAGCAACAAGATATTCAAGTGTGCTCCTCATGGTCATGCTGACTATTTACCAAAGCAAGCCAAAGAAAATGTGCATTCTTATATCTTTCTAAATGTCAGGTGATGGTGAAATGTCAGAAAAAATGAAAACCTGTGTATAACAATTGAGTATTCCTATAAAAGCAATTGTGTGGTAGATATCACAGATCAAATGGATCATCACATTTTAGTGAAAGGGGGTACATGCAGGTTGCAGATGACCAGTTGGTGTGTTTTATAAGATCTTAGATTAGCATATGTCAATATATTTGCCCTATACAAGAAGAAAATAGGAGACACCATATTACAGAGTTAATTTCAAACTGGTGGCTGAACGCAAAAGATTACCTCATGGAACTGAGAGCTAGAAAACTGCATCTGAACAAGCTTCAAACAGAACCATGAAGAAAAAAAACATAAAAAGTACAAAATGCTGTCATGTATGTCATATAGTGCACAGGTAATGAATTGGTTGAATTTGCCACATGTGCTAAGGTATATGAATAACACAGATAAATTTGCATATGAAAAATTATAAATTGATGGTTATTTTTAAATTACAAGTGCTATAAACAATGTTGTGATGTATATATATTCCCACTACAGAGTCATACAAAAACAAGACGATTTCATGCTGCTGGTAATCTCTTTGTTGAAAAGTTGGCCACTATAAGTTTAGTGAGCAGTCATAATGAGCACTGTTGGTGACAACCAAAAACCTTGGGTATTTCAGCATTATATAATATATATAATATATATTAGCATTATATAATAATTTGGCTTTAATGCTGCACATTTCCACCTTGGACAACCTCTGGGCAAACATTTGCCACTTGGAATATTTGTCATTGATTAAGACAATTGCTATCCAGACAATTGTTGCCATTTCCACTTAGGCAATTTGTTAATGGAAAAACAGTTATGTTCCCAATAACTTTTGCTGTGTAATACACAAATGCGGAAATTTTAAACTGGGCCTTCAATTTCAGATTTTCTATTTTAGCAATGAAAAAGTTGAAAGGAAATGTATCTTGTACTTTCTCATGTTTAAGAATGCAGTGACGGCATGCTGGAAAACATTGAAAATTACTAGCAAGACCTTCTTTTTGAAAGGTGCTAGCTGTCTGCTGTTGTTTTCTACAAACTCATTGCAGTGACACTGTCTCAAGCATGTCACTTTGCAATGCTTAAGAAATTGCATTAGTACCTTGTGGCTGAATGAAATTTTCTAGCACCTATTTCTCATTTACAGAATTAATTTCCAGGGTAAGAAGCAATTATTCTGAAAATAATTTCTAAAATTTTTACATATTTCCATCTAATTGTACCTTTGCAGTAGTAAGTTACTTGACATCCTAACATCCTGTTTCAATCAAAACTAAATTTTGCAGTGTTTGCAATATTATCTTGAATTTTATCAAATTTTTTTACAAGTAGTATTATATCTATGTGATATAGTTTTCTTTGTACAAGCGAACAAGTAAAAAGATACAGGAATTTACGCAAAATTTTGAGCATTTGTTTTTGTAAAATAAGGCTATGCCAATTAGTTTGGGTGTTTTCGTGCAGTAGGTTTCTAATTTGGAATCACTGATATCTTCACACAATGCTATTTTACCCAACTTGACTACAGTATTTCGAAATGGAAAAAGCACTGTATAGACTTTGGCAAATGAAACATATCTTTTTTGTGAAAAACAATGTAAAACTGTTGGGCATCCTACATATTTCAAGTCACTGTGTGTAACAAGAATTTTCATGTGTGTTTGTTCAGGTGGAATTGTTCAAATGTTAATTATTTTGTTAAATACAAACTTGCTGTTTGTAGTTTTGAACACAAAACAGATGAAGCTATTGTCCTTGCACGAATTTCTTTTTTCTTGTTGCTATGCTATCTATTGTCAAATTAAATCAAGTCAAGTATTGTGATCAAGGATTTGCAGCAAACAAAAATCTAGCTCAGTGCTCCTTAAATTTTAACACCTCAATACCCTGAAATCAAATTTTTGTCACTCTGAATACCCCTCGTCAACAAAGGTTAATAACAAAACAGAACTGGTAAGGAAATATTCACTAGTTGTGACGAAAAAGTCAATGTGAACACTAGATGGCAAAAATGAGCAGAAATCAATGTACTGTGTTATGTTTTAATTAAATTCAACATGCATTTTGTGTGACATATTCAGCACCCACAGCATGAAGAGGTTAAAATGTCAGACTCAGGTTCAAATTGAGGGTCAACAGGTATCAAGTTAAAGGCAATCTGGATGGAAGCAAGCCCGAGTTGTTGGTAGAATGAGGACTTGAGTCCGAATTTGAAAACACTGTTGAATACCCCCAACATCTATATTGAGGGCAAACTTCAAGAACCCCTGATCTAGCTTGTGTACGTTTTTGACAACTTACCTTCTGGGATTTTAAGTTGCAAGTGAAGATGGCCTCTGTAAACCATTAAATATGCAGTTATTGAAATTTTTTGTTTGACCAAATTTTGAAGACTTGATGTGACTCTACTAGTTTTTAAACATGTCATTTCAGTATTGGAACATTGTTGTGATATTCTATGTTTTTCAGCCCACACCTAAAAGTTGCACCTGATGCAGTTGTTTGTGTTGAAGCAACTTTGGAAGGTGAGATTAGCATTGGACCTCGATGTGTTGTTCATCCTAAAGCCAGCATCATTGCCAAAGATGGTCCTGTTATAATTGGAGAAGGGAACTTGATTGAAGAACAGTCTCTTATCATTAACAAGTAAGTCATGCCGTCACATAAAGTGCAATCAGGTCTGATGAACCTTCCTACAACTTTTTGTGATCATAAAGTCCATAACATCTCAAGAACCAGTGGAAATAACTGGTGATAATCCTGCAGTATGCCCAGTTGTACAGGCACACGAACACAAGTTTGCACTTGTTTTGTTTGTAATATTTTTTGCTCTGACCAATCATTATGCATTGTAAGAAGTGATATTTTGGGAGAAGTGGGGTGCTAGATGTTGTGTTGAGGAGTTTCATAGTAGTGGAGCTGATTGACAGAGAATGATCAGTAAATGACACTCTGTATCTGCTAAATATCAGTGAATGACACTCTGTATCTGCTAAATATCAGTGAATGACACTCTATCCTCTGCCACATTGGTGAGCGACAATCTGTCTCTGCTTCATAAATATTTCATCAAATTTTTTCAAGCTAATGGTAAAAATGACTGCAAAGTTGGGATTTGACCTGCAACCAAAAAGCTGTGGGGCAGCTCTGACAAAAAATGTAATTAAAAATTTGTATGTGAATTTTGGACTTTTACTGGTGTCCTTGGATATGAGAAGAGGCATTTTCCTTGTTTTGTGATATTCTGTGTTTTGCAGCCCACCTAACAAAGTTGTTAAGATAGCAAATCCTAAAATAATTTTTTCTGTGTTTCCTACTGTGTTTAGCCTGAACACCTTAACATGGAACTAAAAAATTGTTGAAACAACTGACTGATAAACTTAGAACTGCGCATTTGTTCAATGGTTTATGTCACAAAGCAAGATCTGGTTAAGTTCCAAACCTTAATTAACCCGGGCCCCACAGCCACAGTTAGGTGGTTTTCAAAAGCACAGATGTGATTGAATTGAAGATTGTAGAAATCGCCAAACTGATGAGAGGATGTCTTTGTAAGTTAATAATGATTCACAAATAGCCACTGACGTCACAACTAGATGTAGAAAAGGTCATCCTCACAAGCAATAAAATGCAAAAATTGAAGGTATGAATGTAAAATAAGAATCCCCATGTTTTCTTTATCCTTAGTTTTGCTGATGTCTCTTCGACTTCTGTTTGCTGGTACAAGTGACTAGGCAGCCACGGGAGACATGTTATGGTCATGACACATCACTTCCTCTATTCTGCACTACTTTTGTTACTTGTTTGATCGAGCACTTGCAAATACGCCTACAGTCGATTGGAAAACAAACAAAACAATGAAAATTAGTATATTTCAAAAACAAATCATGCAAGAGAGCAGTGACTTGGTGACCGTGAGTTGTCATGTTACTGTCGCACCAATTAATTGGAAGATACAGTAGTAGGTGATCAACCTTACCACCCATTATGCTGATAAATCGATTTTTTTTGTCTGTTGGAAATGTCAATTTGTTTCACTGGACAACGCGAGTGGCCACGCAACCTGCCTGTCATGAGCATTATCAATTAGTAACCTATGTTAAACGAACTTAAGGCATTTCCCCTAGTTCTACAGTATATGGTTGATCTCCATCACTATGAATGCAGCACATTTCATCTGGATATGAGCAGACATGGGGTAATCGAAATCGTCAGTCGTAATCGATTACAATCAATTAAAATTTTTTGAGTAATCGTGATCGATTGAACTGAACAAAGAATGACATGTGTACAATCGTAATCGATTACATTGTCAATTTAATCGTAATCGACAATTACGTTCGCGATTAAACTTGGAAATCTTCACCCTACATTACTGCGCGCTGAACCGCGCTTGCGGTGGCTCGGTTTCCTCCTTTATCATCGTTTGTCATGGTTATGTTTCAGGGGAGGCTATTTACCCATCTGTGTGCGTTAAATCCAGATAGTCCAGTGGCAAGCACAGCGTTTCTATAGCTAATTCTCGCTTTGTTCCAACTAGCCTTCCTGTTGACCGCGAGAAACGCGGGTCGTCTCGTTAGTAGACAAGCAAACAAGTGATCGGGCGGCGTGGACAGCCTCGGCCAACATCTCCTCCCATCTATCCCCAGGAAGATAATTCAATTTGTAATGCACTGAAAACGATAGCAGGAGTTATCGTAACGTTTGCAATGTGTAGTTGATATCGTTTTCTTTGGCGATGATTTTCATTATAAGACTATTGCAGTAAGTAGATGAACTGGGAAAGAACACAGAACACAAATATTGGCAACAACAGGCATAAACGATTGGCGCCTATAAAAAGAGGTGGTTACATTAGCAGAACATGCAGACAGGCAAGAAATGGCATGCATCAACTGGCAACAACTGTCTACTGGCATCAACATAATTGATTTTTGTATCCAAGTGAAGCTATTGGGCAGCGACGAACCAAGAGAAAATATTGCCTGGACCTTCATCACCATGTAAGCCAGTTCTTTCAATCCACTGCTTGGCCGCACTAGATCTTCGGGCTGGTACTGGACAGCTGTATTCCAGAACCGTCAGCATGGCCGCAACTAGCTGGTATTTTTCGGGGTGGCAAACTGATTGTAACAAGATGTTGTACCTAAGAATATGTTTTTGAAAATTTCGGGGGGGCACAATTGCGCGGTTGCCCCCTCTGGATGCGGACCTAACCGTTAGGTCATGCGCTCCATGAGGAGGTCGATGGATTGGACGTTGGAGGACAACATGGCCGACGGTTTGTTCTTGTGCACCACACTCACAGGCCGCAGAGGAGGACATACCCCATTTGTACAAGCACGAGCGGAAATGTCCGACAACGGTGCGGAGGCGGTTAAGTCGAACCCACACTGTTCTTGGGAGGGTCATTCCAGGAGGGTGGGTGCCGATGTCGGGGCAAAGTGCGGAGTCTTGTGGGGTTGTCCGCCCACTCCGCATTCCATTGATGATCCGCCCACTGCGTAACACTTGTTGTCAGAACTGATGAGTTGTTGTGCGGCGGGTACAAACGGGTGTCCCGATTGGAGGCGCCGTGCATTTGCACTCGGTGGACGGGTGAGTGCTGAGTGGAGCAGATGTCCAGGCTCCATGGCACGGCGTGCTAGAGACAGTGTCGCTCCATTGCGACGAAGCTCAGCAGGTTGGATGCCTGCGAGGATTGGAAGGTTGTCCGCTG
>JGI24158J21664_10013784_pt1 | contig 10646 bp, 8 predicted proteins | sample Ectturendosymbi3_FD_21664 | JGI IMG/M metagenome (IMG submission 21664)
CATACTTTGTTGCAAACTTACGCCTTTATTAAAAATGACTTATTCTTGCTTATCTGAACAATAAAATAACCTGTAAAAAATAACAAACAAACTTTATTCTAGTATAATTCACTGTCGAAAATGTAAAGTTTCTACATGTGTTTTTTGCGATATAAAAATTTTTAATGTGTGCAGGACTTTATGGACACCCTGTATATTTCCGTAAAATTTATACTTTCTGACTCTAAGCGGAATAGGACTGGGAAATTACAGAAATTGGCGGATGCGGAGTCAATAAATAGATTCCACCTTCAGTGTTGCCCAGGGTCCATTGAATGATACTGCTTGTTTTTCCTGCAACCACGTTTAAAGTAACGGAAAGAGCTTGTTGAAAATGATAACAAAAGATAAAACAGAATCTTTGTCTCAGCTCGGAACAGTATTTGAGATGCATTCACCGTACGGGGATCAACTTGTACGTTAATCGACTGGAACGAGTTAAAATACTCTTCCTTTCCGTGTGTATTTAGCCGCGGATGTCCATTTTTGCCGCAATTTGATTTGATCGTAGCAGTAAGCAGTGCTTTTTCGTGGCGTTTTGTGGCGCGTTCATCTTGGCGTGTAATGTCAGATGCACGACTGGGACACATCGTTGCCGGCTACGTGCGACGAAATGTGTGACAATGTTCGCGACGCAGTCAACGAAGCTATGGAGTGCGTTATGTCTGTGATTGGTGAAGAGATTAAGAAGGATCTAACCTGTAAAGAAGAACGAGCGAAAGAAGGGAGAAAACCTGCTGAAATGTTGGTGGTTAATGGAAAAACAAAAAAGTGGGTCCGGTGCAAGGACGGAAGATACAGAAACGTCGAAGAACTTGGCAACTATTGAAACAAATGACCTGACCACATTCATTTCTTTCTGTTTGTTTCAGTGTCATAATGCTTGCACATTATTGTTGTGCACCTTGAAAATGTCCTGAATTTTCTTCATGACTGAAATGATTAAAATTATTCTTTGCTTTGTGCGAATTAGCTTTTCTTCTATTTTGTAAAAGTACCGACACATTTATATTATCACGTTCGCTTTCTTCCAAGTTTTTGTTTTAAGCATGTAGTGAGCTGTACGCGTTGTAGTTTTCTTCGAATAAAACCTCGGTGTGTTTGCACGCAAGTGCTCCGACTGTTGTTATCACTGGCATCGCAGTGTAACAACCCCACGTGTGCTTGGTACCTTATGTCAGTGCGTAGCACGAACATTTTGCACACATCCTTAATTTCAGAATACGGTTGTGTTTGCCCAAATGTGTGTTTCTTTCGTGTTTTTACTCCTGATATATTGAAAGTTTCGATTGAATTTATTGCAATGACAATTTACTTATCAAGGTAAGACACGCCTCAAGCCTCAAGCAGTTTGAAGATCAAGCGAGTCAAGCCTGGGAGACAAAGGATTACAGACAGGTATGCCATTTCTCTGGTATTCTCCGTGCATAAGATGTCCGTGTGGGATCCCCAGAAGTGATTATCAGATATCTGCAAGTTACAGCTATTTTACTTCACTTAGAAACAATGCTTTTTTGTAGCATCCGCAAGTCATACTAAATTTCATAGCTCGATTACTGTTTTGATGGTTGAGCTTATCTTTTCCATTCATTTGCTTGTTTTGGTTGCAACCGACTGGTGGTGCTTTTCTACCGATTCGCTTTGCTTGTTAGAACAAAGAGTTGAAGTCACAGAATTACTGTGCCAACTAAAACTCATTCATTTTCACACCCGTTTTTCTGTGGGGGAGGGTCGCGGGGCAGCAGCAATCGTTAATAGTTCTCCTTGCTCCGCACCAAGATGGGACCAAGCAAGATCCGAGATGCCACCTAATTCCTGCTCGACCTCTGGGCCCAGCAGGATTCGCCTTCCCAATCTGTCCTGGGGCATTCTGGTCACGTGGGATCGCTCTATTCGGAGAAGCGGTTCGAAATCCGGGCTTCATGAATTGCACCGCTGCGCATTTGATCGCGAAGTGTCACACAGGGTTGCCAGATGTGTTTTGCAAAAACACCGGCCATTTTATCAATAGTGACAGATATAGGCTGCATACGTAAGCGCATATTTAGTAGCACTTTGTGAGAATGGTCTATAGCCCTGTGCTAAAAGCATTAGCAAACTAACCTACTTTAAATGATAAATGATAACTGCAGTTTTTAATGTGAACAGAGGCGTTTTTCAAACTCCAAAAATAATGCATGTAGAAAAATTCCGATTGTATATGTTGTGTATCAATTTCTGAAGTGAACATATTTCCGTTGACTACAATTTGATAGTATTTGCTTTTCTACGGTAGTATTGCCTGTATGAACACCACAGCACAAGTAACAATTTCTTGAGTGCTACATTCCTTCAGTTTGTAAGAAACATTTTCTAGCTCACCTGATACTTTTCAAAAAGTTTCTCACTACCCTCTGGACCACGAAGACTGGCTGAGAGATGATTTCCCGATTGATTCGCTCGCCCTTGCTTGAGCCAGATATAGCCCCTGATGAAATAATTTGTCTGTTCAATGTAGCTCGCGTGATTGCGAAAGGTTCGCTAGTCTCTACAATGTCACTGTGGTCCTGTCCATTTCTGTGATTTTCCTGCATTGTGCCTGCAATAGCCTACGGTAGTAGCTCAGGCAGCAACCTACCTACGCCAGTTACACGGTTAATTGCCAAAAAAAATGTTCGTACCAGTGTTGCCACTCTGTTATGAAAAAAAATCCCATAATTTAATTTAAAAAAACCCAGAAAGTCATAAAAAAAAACAGGATTCCAAAATAAAAAAAAAAGTTAAAACTAAACTGGAAATGTACGCTATTGGTACTTGCACTCAAGAAATGAAGGTAATATGCATTGTTTGCATCAAAGGTTCAAGACTAATCTTAAACATACTGACAATTTGCAAGTAGCAGCAAATCAAATGTAGGGAGTTACATTTAAAGTTAATTAGATCTTTTCTAAAAAACGTGTGATGTTTTCTTTTATCTTCACTTAAATACACAAATTGAAACATGTGCATGATGAATTCAAGGTCTTGCAGTTTCCTTTTTCACCTTAATCATTGCATTCCTTGCAATATTTGACTTCTACTTTACCATTCAAAATTTTACATTTATACCTATCACAATGCCTGCAAAACAATGAACAGATTCTCAATCACAGCATCTTCAAAACCAAAAAAGCATTCCAACATCATGCGCAAGCAGCCACTGACATATCAGCGATAGGTTAGAGTGCTGACCTATGCCTGTGCTGCATCCGTAAAACATTACATCATTTCAAATAATTTGGCTACAGTTAAACAGTAGGCTTAGCCCACGTTACTGTACTGGCTTCACTAACTCTGCACATTACGCCTGTGAAACTACTGTATCCTTGAATGGAAAATGGGGTAACACAATATACATTTCTACAGGCCCGTCGCCAGGATTTAGTAGCAGGGGAGGCAAAAACCAAAAAGAGGGGCCAAAAACCAGAAAGGGGGGGCCACATTTTAAAAATACAATATTGGGTGTATGCAGCAACCGGGGCGCCCAACGTTAAATAGGGGGCACCGATTTCAAGTGGGGGGGGAGGGCACCAGCCCCCACTGGCGACGGCCCTGCATTTCTATAATTTGACCAGAATTAAACAAAACAGATTTTTAATAATAACCCCAGAGCTAGAGAAAAACCAGCAGTGGCAACACTGATTCATACAGATCACGTTCAGGGCGAAGGAAGATGCCAATTTTGACTAAACAAAAGAAGAGGGAAAACGGAGAGGCAATGAGTGTTGTTAAGGCGCAAGTAACAATTTGCCCTAATATGAACTTTGCTGAAGGAACTGTCCTGACAAGATTCACTACTAGAGTCATTATAATTTGAGAAGTTCTGCGTTAGTTCTTTTTACAGTTACTGCAAATTATTTATTTTCAAAATACCGGCTTCAGGCACTGGTTTTGGAAATACCGGCTTCTTACCGGCCTCTGCTAAATTAGCAGTAAAATACGGGCCAGGCCGGTGAAATACTGGCCATCTGGCAACCCTAGTGTCATACCGTGAACTCATCGCAGAAATCCTAGCTGCAAACCGACCAAGTGCATTGTTGAAGACCTTGTCGAGAGGATGCAAGTACCAAATCGTCCGCAAAAAGCAAACGGTTGATCCTACAGCGACACCCTTGTCGGAATCCAACACCCACGGTGAACGGTTGTAAAATAACTCAGCCGACATGGACACAAACTTCTGAGCAGGAAAACAATCACTGGACGGCCAGCAACAGGCGGCCGTCACCACTGTTCTCCCGCAACACTCCCCAAAGCTTTTCTCGGTGGTCCCGGTCGTATGCTCTATTCGGGGTCGACAAAACATGTGTAAGCATATTTGGCAAACACCCAAGACTTGCCGAAAAATTTTGTCTGCGGTGCTACGGCCGGGACGAAAAAAGCGCACTGAGTATCCTCCAGGTTTGGCTAAATTATTTTGGGGCATCTTTTTTCAAGGCACTTGGCAAACACTTTTCCAGGGAGGCCAAGGAGTGGGATGCCCTAGTAGTTAGTAGAGATAGACCGATATAGCGGCCGACAATTGGGATTTACCGATATATCGGTATCGGCCAAGTAGATGTTAACAAAACGCTGTTATATTCCTTATGCATCCAGATAACTTGCGCAAGAAAGCACATCTAAACAAGTCAAGACAATCATCTTTCAGCAACGCTAGCAGGTGCAATTTCACAAACAAGCAGACAAGATAAACCATGGAGAACGCGTCAGCCGTCGCAGCCGAAACAAAAGTATCACCGGAAGTTTCGCGCTGCTTGAAGCTTATGTCTATCTAGACCACGCTACCAGTACCACATGCAGGCGTGTGTACGAATAAACTCCGCTTGTATTTCTACAGACGTTTTGTCAGCACGAAAACTGTAACTTCGGTACAAAAGTCCACTCAATGCCTAGTTTAGAGCAGATTAATTTTTAAAAAGATGCATGAAAAATGAATTGCGTTATATTAAGCAACATTTGTCGTTTTATGAATATGATTACAAATGCAATCGCTACTCACTAGTGACGTCAACTGTCGCTGTGCAGCAGTTGCACGTAACATCGTAAAAAGATTCTACTTTTCTTAACTTGGATGTAGTAGGAGACTATAAGCGTGCTGCTTTATACTGGACGCAAGCTGAAATGTCGTGTTTGTGGATTAAGTTTATGGACATTTTCCACGAAGCATGTTAATGATAAATTAATTGTTATCTCACAATCCAAGCTGTTGCAGCGCGCTGGTTTGTGGACGTGGCACACAAGTTGCGGAAGCGCTACTTTGGGATTTCACAATTACGTTGAAGCGATGAATTGGCGATTAGCCGGTAGGAGCACGGTAGTCAGTACTCATTGTTGCATTACAATTGCTGTTGTCCGTTTGTTAAACACGACCAACAAAAGCAGCGTTTGCGGCAACCCAACTTAAGGTAAAAGCGCAGTGTTTGTGATTGGATCAGAACTACCGTGGCATTGTTGCGCAATCATCGAATGCGTAATTCGCATATGTGCGCGTTAGCTTTTGTCATGGGAACTTGTACATATGGAGTTTACATCTGGCGGGCGGGCGGTAATCGGTTATAACGCAGTGCTGCTTAATTTTGTTTAGACGAGGTTGCATATGTCCGGCTAACTTACTGCTCGTTTACATTCATTCCAGCGCAAACCACATGGCTCTAGTAACAAAAAGCTCTGCACACAGAAAACATCGCATTTGCTCCTCAATCGACCTCGTACGTTAGGCTCAAGATTCAATTGTAAACAGCGTCAAACGTATGTAGTTATTTTTAATATTTTGTAGATCGAACTATACTATGCTAACAAGTCAATCAGATTAATTAAAAATCATAGCAAAATATTAAAATTGCTGGAAATTGGAAAAATTTTAGCTCATAAATCCTGATTCAAGTTTTTGAAAAAAGGTAAGGCATACGATACATTATTATGTTGATATTTTGGAAATGTAGGTATCGGCTATCAGCCCATGAATGGCCGATATATCGGTGTCGGTCCCAAACAAGCCATATCGGTCGATCTCTATTAGAGCATTTTCTCCTGTTTCCAAGGGAATTCCAGAGACAACTGTGTTTGTTTGACCGAATAGAGACCCAAAAAAGGCACTTGTTCTCTGGCTAGCTTTCATTATTTTTGTGCTTGGTCGAGTTGGTCACTGCTTCATGCAGCAAAACGTTGCCAACAACCAACGTAACCTCTACTTCTCAATCTAGAAATGACCCTGGTCTCAAGCAAACTGCTTGCTTCGCAGGTTGAATACTGCATGAGGAGAGCATCTGATATTTCGCCAGCATGTATGCGATTTCAAATTGGACGAGCAAGGAGCTTAGCTCTGCAAGGGAAGTACGGGGAAGCCCAGACAATTGCCGTGTGAGTTGAACGTGGGTGTCAATACGCTAGTTTTGTGATGTTGCTGCAACTTCGGCAACAAAGTTCAAGGCTTGAAACACGCAGCTGTGGTGGCAATTAGAAAGATGGTGGTTACGTTTGTGCATATTTCGTGTGAATGTGCATCAGTTTTACGTTTTTTCTCGCCAAAGTCTGGGAATTTTTTTTATTTGTTGATATCGGAGTCACGGCAAGAGATGAGGCCTGTATTTGCGTTTTTCCAGCTCAATTCAGGTGAACGTTTTGTTCGAAAGAGCACTATAGCGAATCACTCAGTGGCCGTGACGACTCTACCACCAGGAATTTTTATGAGATGGTTTTGGCGCCTTTCAGCATTCTGTCCAAATGAAGCAGAAGGCAATGCAGATTATTTTCCGATTTTCGTGACTGTTTGTTGTTTTTGTAAAGATCAACTGCTAAACTGAACGCGCGGGAAATCTTTTGATTTGTTTAGCGACGTTCTTCGCAATGACAAAATGAACGCTGACGCGGTCTTTATCCGAGGTCTATGTCTTTATTACGACGACAACATCGAAAAAGCTGTTACCTTCTTTACTCACGCGTTGAAATTATCACCCGATCACAGCGAAGCCAGATCAACGTTAAAGGTTTGTGTTCCTGAAGCTGTCCATCTCGTTGAATTTAGTTGATCTTGTGCCGAAAAATTTGCTTTGATGTTGTTAATCGTGCGGTTATTTTCGTTAGTTTGAGTTCATCTTTTTTGAAACGCCGCATTGTCAAAAACGAGCAATTGGCTCGAGATTTTCAAAAACTGCGTTGACGTTCCGCGCAGAGTTGAAGTAATGGTTGTTTGACTTTGAAAACCGTAGATAGGAATTAAAGTTCGGACCCGATCAGTGCCTATTACGATTGAACTTACACACATATCTCCTGTCTCAGAAAGCTAAACTGCTCTCAAAAAAGAAAGGGGAAGGAAACGAAGCTTTCAAGAAAGGCAAAACCAGTGACGCCTACCAGCTCTATTCAGAAGCGTTGGAAATAGATCCGAACAACCGGAAAACGAACGCGAAGCTCTTTTGCAATAGAGCGCTAGTAGGCGGCAAGGTAAGCAATGTTCTCATGTAGGAAATGCGCTTGAGGATTAAATTAACACATCCTGCTCGTTCCGGTCCAATTAAAGGCAATGTACCCTCTGAGCTGCGCAACTGCGCAGCACCATCGGACCACTTGCGCAGTTGAATCTCATTCTCGCGCACTTGCAACATTCGAAATTTTATATCGTTTATCTGTAACATCGCATCACTTAAAGCGCTTCACTGTGTGTCTGCGTGCGGTTATGCAAGTGCATGCGCACTGAAGCAAACATTTACTCACTGTAAAATTTTCTTAAAGGGAATCTAAGTTGCTCATTGTTATTATTGCTATTGGAAAGGCAAAAATGATTGGAGGTGATTAGGAATCAACACTATAGAGCAGTGATCGGTAAACCTTCGTTGTGATGTCCCAAACCGCCTTTTATTCGTAATTAAAGGCCTGTACTGACTTTTGAAGATCTTTATTTCAAACTTATGCGGTATTCAGTTACTGTTGCATAATACTTACGGGCAACCAAAAGTCAAAGTCAAAATTTGTCTGCCTTCTTTAAAGTTTATGAAACGTCCACGAATCAAGTTTCACGCTGATACCATGAGCAGCGCCCAAGTTGTTTGGGCGCTGGTCAAAAAAAGTCAAAATTTATTGTTAAAAAAAGTCAAAAAAAAGTCAAAGTGAAAAAAAGTCGAAATTTATTGTTAGGTTAAAACTCATTAGGTCAATCTTTTCTTGTAGCACAGTTTTTTCTCTGTTCGATATTTATTGAAGCTACAACAACAGATATTGATGCGCTTTTGCCTGTTCAGTTACAATTCTGTAATGATAATGGGTTTATTGTCGCTTCTGACCAAGCAATGTTTTTTTCCCCGCGACTACTGGACGATTAAGCTGATTGCAATTCAGCGTGTGCTCCTATGAAGTCGCATGAAAAATAAAACCGAATCAACATTTTGTTGCTCCTCTCTTGTCAGATGTGCTGGAGGATGAAGCAGAATGACTCTTACAAGAAAAGGCGCCTACCGTTGACCTAAAGCTAAATTATTTTGCAGTTGCAAACGCAGGAAGTTTATAGGTCAGAATAAGTCAAAATTTGTAAATAATAAAGTCAAAATTTTAAGTTTTTAGGTCAAAAAATTGGTTGCCCTAATAATAATACTATACTAATGTCATAAACCGTATAATGACAAAAACGATGTTGGGTTAACGTCGAACAATCAAAGTTCCATAGTTTTTACAGTAGCCTGTGTTTTAGTTTAGCCCACGCAACCAGCACTGGGCTTCAGTTCTTACATACCACGCTGTCTGGAACAGAATTTGTTGCGCTGGCCAATAAAAACTGCTAAAAGGCCAGCAATTGGGCAGAAAGACACAGTTAGCCGACTACTACTGTTAAAGTGTTCTCTGTAACGTTTCATTTCTAGTAGATGGCTTTGTTTGATAAAAATTTATACCAGTGGACGAACTTCTTTGAAATAGTCGTTTGGAAGTGTAACATTAGCTGTGCGTGTATGGTCTAAAGCAATCTGCTGCTTTTCTCCATGTACCTCCTAATTTGCCTCAGGTCGTCGTTCACAAAATGCAGTTGTGTCTTCGATTTTTTCCATAAGAATGTTAGCCTGCCAGTGTTCGCTTGGTCCAAGTCGTACTCGCTTGGTAGAATATCGTTTGCAAATCACGAAACCAGTTCAATTGCAACGTTTAGTAAAAAATGCCTAGGCGAATAAATTCGTTTCTTATTTTTGCCCACAGCGTCACTATTCTGTCGTGCAAACCCACATATTTACGGTTGAACATCCGAAACACATCAGTACCACGTTCATCACAAGCGCCTGTTTTCCAAAAACACGTGTTTCAAACACCTCTTCTTTAAATGCCGTAAATGTCGCAGCTCTGAAAAGTTTCAAGTTTTCGCCACGGATGAAAGCAAAGCAACTGTTCTGTCTGAGCGGATGTGCTGTCGGAATATTTTTGTCATACAAAGAAATTGTGGCCCTTGCGAACTTTTGTGGACGAACGTTTGGGACCAATGTCGAACCACTACGCTTACGCCTGGTTTTAACTGGTTTGTGTCATTGTTGTAGAAATTAGACATACTTCTACCAGTGTTCCATCGTCTAAACAGCTTTCTTGTTGCAGTTGGGAAAATGGAAAGAATCATTAGAAGACTGTAACCATGCCATTGACCTCGATGAAAAATACGTGAAAGCTTATCAACGACGTGCAAACTGGTAAAACCTTGTCGTTTTCTTTTCCTTGCTCACTGGCCATTGAGCTGAAACAGCAAATGAACTGCTGCCGTGTTATTGGAACGTTTTGGGCCTGAATTGCGTTTCTCGCCTCAAAGATTTTCGTTTTCAGCTCTGAAAAAGCCGTGCTGGTGTTTTTTTAAAAAACGCCATATTGCCATCAAACTGTTTTTTGTGACTAACCAACGCAGGACCACATCACTATAAAACGCCACTGTTCCCTGATAAGCGATTACTGCGAGCAGATGCAACTGCTTTGCCGTTGTGGCAAACTGTCACTGAAATGCGGATACGTGCAGTCAAGAATTACCGCAGAGTTCTGAAAGCTCAGCGTAGCAGGCAGAATCGTCGAAAGCTCCACTTCACTCCTAAATGCGCCAAGTGTGCTTCGTGCCACCAACGGGGTAACGGTGCCTCGCGATGCACTGTACGGTTCGCCCTGTCATGTGTTATCAGCAACTGCTGACTGCGCGATGCGTGTTTTGTTTCGTAGTTATACGAACCTCGAGGAGTACGAAGACGCCGTGAGAGATTATCAGAAGGTCTACCAGATGGAGCGCACTCGAGGTGCACGCGGTTTGAAAGACTGTCTTTTGTAATTGCGTTTTCTTGCCTCGCGCTGAAACAACTGCGACTTAGCGACCAAACTGTCGCTTTTGCAGAAAGCAAGCAAGCGCTCCGAGACGCCGAAATCCAGTTGAAACGTAGCAAACGGAAAGATTACTACAAGCTGTTGGGCGTTTCTAATAACGCGTCCGACGATGAGATCAAGAAAGCGTACAGGAAAAAAGCCTTGTTGCATCATCCAGGTTCGCTGTTCCGATTTTTGAAATCTGCCGCCGCGAGTTGCGGTATCATCACGTAGTGCACCACAAGATATTTTCCGAAGGGGGGGGGGGGCACTCTCTAAGGGGG
>JGI24158J21664_10013788_pt1 | contig 10644 bp, 10 predicted proteins | sample Ectturendosymbi3_FD_21664 | JGI IMG/M metagenome (IMG submission 21664)
TAATTCGTTCGTGTGTTATGCTAATGTTGCTAATTCGTTTATTTGCTATATTAATCTTTAGTACATTGGAGCAAATTACGTTCTTCTGAAACCAGGGGTGTGCACTCCAACATTAAAAAAACATCAGGGGGTACGCGATCTCAAAAAGTTTGAGAACCACTGCTGTAAATGCTTTTCGATCAGTATTTCCAAGTGCAAAAGTTACGGGTTGCTATTTTCACTTGACACAAGGTCTTATGCGAAAAGTTAACGAAATTGGTATAAAAGACGACCACGAAAAGAATGACTGTTTAAGATTGGCTTTTCGCTGCTTAGCTGCTTTAGATATGGTTCCTTCATCCGACGTTACTGAAAGTTTTTTGATACTAGCTGACAACATTCACTTTTTCAATGTCATCACCCTACATTATGAACTTTTATGAAAGGAATTGAAAATATATATGCAGATGCAACTAGCACCATCTTAACAAACTATCCAAGCGATTAAAATGTCAGTGATTAATTGTCTGCGTGATTAACTATCTAGTGATTAAATGTCAGTGATTAATTGTCGCGTGATGAATTGACGCGTGATGTAAAGTCACCAAACCCTATGGAACAAAAAAACGAATAATGCTTTATATTTTTGGTCTTATTGATCAAACGATGATCAAATGTCCACCTATTGTCAGCGGTCTACAGCAAGCCAACGAATTTAGACAGATGCCTCAACTTTAGATCAGAAGCAACAAGAACAATCAGTGGTTAACACTTTTCAAACGGGCTAAAAAACTTTCTTCCACAGCCCAGGACCTGAACAGCGAAATAAAGTAGGCCTGTGTGAAACGGACTCTCATGTTGAATTGTTACTCCAAATGGATGATTCAAAACAAAAAGAAGAAGCAACACAACATTTTTTCTGAGTGTATATCTAAAGTTATTTCACCGTGCACAACTGACTTGGGAAAGCCTGTGAAACGAATTCTGGGGAACATCGTAAACGAACTATCGTCAAACCTAAAATTAAACCAAACACAATCCTATCTTCAGGAAAAGATATCGTATCCGCCAGCAAACGTCGAGGTGTAGTCTGTGAAATCCCATGTAGGGAATGTGAACAAAACTACATTGGGAACACGAAGCGAAACCTGAGAATTCGCTTGAAAGAATACCACAATGATACTTTGCCTATAAAGATTTTTTTGATCTAGAAACAACAGCTTCAACGAAACATGCAGCACAAAGTGGCCATGGTTTCGGCTGGGATTGCGCCCACGTATTACATCACGTAACTAGCTACCAAAAATGTGTTTTTTAGAATCCTTGTATATCAATTTAAAACCTAAAACTATGAATGATAAAAGCGCAAACTTCCCAGCTATTCATCATAATACTTTGAAACATTAGTGAAATTTATTCTTTGCTTGACTTACTTGAGTTTGTCATCGTATTGCCCGCTTTAGTGCTTGTTGAACTGCAGCTCACTACTCAGTTTACTCCATTATTGATCGCTATTTACCGCATGCACTCACACTATTTACTATTATACTTCACATAGTAACGTTTGGTGGATTTTTCTGTGCAGATTTCAAGCTATTTTATTGCGTTGTTTTTCATTGTCACCGCGCAGCGTTTTCATTTCACACATCTTATCTTCCACGTTCACTGTCGCATACTGCCACTCATTTCCTATAGCGCAATGCTCGGTTGGTCGGTTTTGCGCTTTTTGCTTTTGTACATCACGCTCCTCATTGGTTTTTGCTATTGGTAAATTGCATGATACGTGGTTAAAAACGTTGCTGCGAGGAAGCCCACTTGAATAGATGGGCGAAACGTCGGCTAAATAATCATAATGATCGCCAGAGAAGAACACATTTATCTGCTTGCAAAATACTGCTGCTCGCTTAAAATCAAAAGATTTCCCCCCCAAAAAAAAAAATTCTGCTGGCTACGCCACCGGTGGACATGGGCGCAATTTGGTGGGGGACGCGGGGGACGTGTCCCCCTCAGTTTTTTCTCTTTAGATTTTGTCTTTGGAGAGGTTTCAAAAACAAAAGTGATGTTTGTCACGTTTTGTATGAAGAGCTTTTCATGTTAGATGGTAGGCCACACATAGCCAAGTTCATGTTGAAGCAGAGTTTGGTGTGGTATCACTGATTCTGTTAGTTTATAAATTTCAGCTTCGATAAAATATTTTTTAGCATTTTTCAAGTTTCTAGAGACCGTGAAAGATGTTTAACTGCATCTGTCCGAGATTTTACCCTCTGCGGTATACTGTTTAGAAAGGTTAGTTTCTTGTAACAGTGAGAGTATTACAGCTGCAGATGTGAGAGACCGCAGTACAACCATGAATTGTTCCGTGCAGAAATGTAACTGGCTGTGCTGTAACGTTGGTTGTCACGTATTCAGAAACAGACAGCGCATAATTTAATGATGGTAGTGTATATAATATTAGAGAGTTAGATTTTCAGGCAAATTTCTGCGAAGCTTTTGCCGAAGACAAAGCAGCACCATTGTGGAGACTTAGTTTTGGGATGTGGAGTTTAGCCAAAGACTGTTTTCAACCATTAGTGAACATGATTTCAATCAAAACATTGGAGAAGTAGCCTACAGTATTTACCTAGCTGTATATTGACCTGTAGCTCAAATTGCAGGTACTTGACTCACAAATAAGGATAAAATATGTACTACATTTATCCTAACTTCTTGTAATGCGAGAATGGTGACCAACAAATACAAAAATATTTTTTCCTTGACTTTTACACTTTGTGCTTGTGCTGAATGCATTGGTCTAACCAAACCCACAATGCAGCAATGTTTTCATACAAGTGCGAAACATTTGCTTTACAGATACATCACACCTAGTTTTGTTGGACATTCTTTTCGTGTTGAAGGTGAAACGTACTTTTTTGCCAATTTACCCTTGTGCATTTATATTTAATCTCACATATATGTTTGTGTCGTTTTGCCAGCAGAACTCTTAGAATTAAGCTTTTGACATGGTGCAGAGTTATAATTCTGGGCGGGCTTTTCCGGTCGGGCCGGGCTCGGGCTTAAGTTTGTCTAAATATTTCGGGTCAATTTCCCGCCTGCATACACAACTTTTTTTAGTATTAAGAGTAACGACTTTCTCTTTCGTGATGTAGATTTGTTGTGCTCACCGTAGTAACTTCTGTGAGTGAAGTGATTGTGATTTAGCTTCAGCTAATTCTGTCTGCAAACACAGCTGCGTTCTTTTATTCTCTGTTGGGATTAGTCACACTGTTTTTGAGAAGGCGACAAGGTGAGGAAATTAGCACGTGATGGCGTTGCGTCGAAAAGATCAATCACTCACGCGATTCTTGTCTTGTTTGAGGAAGCCTACAAGCCGGCTATTCATATCTATAGAGCTATCCTAGAAAGTTTCCTTTATANCTATAGCGCCGTCGTAGATAGTTTCGTGATAGTTTCTNTTTTTCTTGAGAAACATTACAGTATGTTCCACACTCCGCAGTATTATCGTTGACTAACATGCTACGTNTGTGCCAGATTATGCCAATGTTTTGGTCAAGGTGGTTGCGGTTTTCGTTGTGATAAANCGTGTACCTGCAGCTACACCTGCACACAGCGTTTTTTGTTACTCCGCAGTTGCGCATATATTAACTCCCTCGGTAAATTTGTCTTCCAGGCCTAAATCGAGCTTCAAAAATAAATGTTGGGCTCGAGCCGGGTTCGGGCTTGGGATTTCGACCTCGGGCCGGGTTCAGGCTTCAAACGACGAGAGTGATCTCGTCGGGTGATCTCTATTGTTGCTTGCTGCCAAGGTGCGAAGCTTTGCGCACATGCAGCTCGGGATTTCCGATCGCAACAATATGATTGGCTTTACAATTCATTACGTGTATTTATGCAAAACGTTTGAAAAATCTATTTGAGGAGCATACCGGCTGATCAATTTCTTTTGAAAAGTCTAATGAATCTCTGGTGCACGAAGTAACTTCCAAGAATTTATTGCAACAACCCGTTGGTCGAAAAGTCAAGGTTTTTCTCGTGGTAGTTCACGTAGGAGAAGATTTGCATATAAGCTATTGCTTGCAGATATTTTGCATAACCTAAAATTTTACATACTTCTGACATTGTTCAGCTTACACTGAAATCCCAAGTTTGAAACAAATTTCTGAACGATTTTGTTGTACTTTGGACTAAGTTCATTACATTGAAATAAAAACTTTAACGACACTCAAAAATCATTTTCTTTGAAATGCATGTAAAGTCTTATCTGAATTTGAAATCAACGTCGGTGTGCGAAGTCTTCCTTCTCGAAACCAAGACTTCTTCCTCAGCACTGCATATGAAACAACCATAGTCCGTAACAAACCACCAAGGGTCAGAATCTGGTTTATCAATAGAGTTGGATGTCATGCCATGTGTGCGAAAGCAAAAAATCGTATTCCAATAATAAACAATGACAATGAAAAATCAGCAAAAGCGAAAACTTATGAATCACAGTATCACTTGGAACCTTGTGGATCAGTACCATTAAAGGGATGTCAGTTTTATTTTAAACAAATTGATCGCAAAGCACTTGTGTGTACTTGCGTTGAAAGCAGTGCTTTTCTATTCTTGCAAAAATGGATTTTTCCTCTCTGCAAACTTTTTTCTCCCTGATACTTTCAAACAAATTTAGATGAAAACCTAAAAAATTCAAGGAATACAAACTGGCAAGGGGATGTGTGGATTTTCGTCCATCAGAAACTCGGCCCGACTGCACATGAGTTCGATTGTGTTCTGTGTATTTAGAAAATACAATGCCTTGAACATGAATAATCAATCTTTTTCAAAGTAATCTTCGCTTGCACGAGAAACACAGCTGCAAAAACCGGGTTCGTCCCAGACAGGACTTTCACTCTTCATGTTCTACAAGAGCCGCCGTTTCGTCGACTGTTCGTCGCCTTCTCAAAGTTTCTCTCTCCTGCTCCTGCAACCGCTCGACCTCCCGTCTCGCATCGGATTCTTTTTTAATCCTGAGCTCTTCCAAAACAACCTCGAATCTTTCTGGGATGCGGTACCGAGGACTGCGCGCAAGGTGCCTTTCATCGCAGTCAGGAAGATCCTGAAGAATTTTAAATATTGAAAACAAAAGCAGAGGTGAAAGACATTCACAGTCAATTTCCCTAATGCCGAGAAAAGTAATCGCTCGTTAATGGGGCTTTTGATTATGTTTAGTGCTGAAGCTTTGCTTCGTTAAAATTGTGCATTAACCTTCGGAACAACTTGTAGTGGGCAGGAAATGAGTCGCTGCGTTTTCTTATCCCGATCAGCATTGCATATTCCCTCAAAAAAACATTGAAAGTGTCATAAGTTGTGTATGCTCAGAAAACAACAATTTTGATTTGTTTTCATCATGGTTTTACGTAACTTTTGTCAGTACGTAAAAAAATTAGAGCTGAAAGTGGAGCAAAACAGCTGCAGGTTCAAACTTTGAATAAAATCAAGTGCATTCAGCGCTGAATGTGTTCTGGAGTAAATGAAATAGTCTTCTCGCTTTTAGCGGTAAGATTAAAGCCCAGCTGGATCGTGGGACGTATCAATGACTGTATCAAATGCTTTGCTTGAATTTTCACGACTAAACTTCTCTTCTGTTAATATTTAGTTGAAACGTCACCTTTCTCCGTGTTTAGCCTTATTTTCCAACAAATAAAAACATTTCTCTCATAAATGCATTTCTCATTTCTCGTAGATGTTATGAAAAAGGATTCGAGTGCCAGGGCTGGAGCTCACGTTACGCAGATGTTCGTCACAGTTGCTTAAAACCACAAACCTCCATTCCGGGAATAACGTTTCCCTTTTGATCAAACTTGCACGGCAGTGTTTCCCTTTCATCCTCGAGCAGTTCTTCCACATCAAAAAATAGCGGCTGGCCTCCGTATCCGAGTTGAAACGAAACCTTCCGAGCAGCTGCGGTTACTTTCTCAAGATCCGTATCGCGCATAATGTTGCAGTCGAAAGAATCCTGCAAAAAACGCGAAAGAACAATTGGGAAACTTGTGATGGATCAAACAAATAAAAACGCTCAATTTCACATAGAGGTGACCTGTCAAAAGCAGTCTGCAAAATACAAGACCAGCGGCAACGCGTTGCGGTGTAGACGAGGTGTTTCGGCCCTTGTAAGAAAACCGAGCCGCTAACATGGTTAAAATGTTTCCGATTAGCTTTATTATTTTTCAAAGTGAGTTTTAACAATTAGAAGAACCTGAAACATCTCTGCCTTTGGGGAGACCAGTTACATGAATACAGATGTGTGTAAGTCTAAATCGCAAAGTGAAGAAAGTAGAATTCAGTCGGCTGATTCCTCGATAGCTTGCTGCAAACGTAGTGCTTATACTTGCGTTCCTACCAGGTTTGTTGTGCAAAACTCTGTCGTTAAGCCTTTATCGGTCACAGTGGCTGTAACAACTGATTTAACATGATGCAGAACCGATAATCAATAAAATGTTGGTTGCAAAATTTTGCAACTTCCCTTCAGATGAAGGAAGGAACCTTCCTTCAGATGAAGGAAAGNTGATGTTATAACTTAATAGAAGAGCAACATTCTCAAGAAAGGGAACGAAACGTGGAACCTGGTTATATTTGGAAATACCAGTTCGGGACAAAATTTTCAAAGACAACTTTACAAAAAATAACAGTTATTTTTTGTGTTGAATAAAACCAACCGCTTCTATCCGAAAATATGCAACAAATCTGAAAGTGACCAATCATAAGCAGACAAGTCAGTGATATTTGTATCCAATGCACCAAGTTGTTTCATAGCACATGATACACTACGTACTTGCACATACTGTAACTACTCCAGGTACAACCTAAAAAAGGTGTAAATCACTTTCATTCGCAGTACCTAAAGTCTATTCTAGGCCCTAGACGACTCAGCATTAAACGGAGTGAAACAAACCTTAGGATAGAATAAATTTATCTGTAGGATCTAGCCACTGCATATCAATCCTAACTATATTTTGCATGTTTAGCAAAAAGCACGTAATGTCGAAGATAACTTTGTGTCTTTTTGTGACCTACCGACATGTCTTTAAAGCACATAATTTTCGAAAATGTGGTTACCAGCTAAGCCTACCTGGACTTCAAACGGCGGTTTGCATCTTGCTGGCATAATCATGATGTGGCCATCTGGGGTAATGTACTTGCGGGGAATTTCGAGATCAGGTGGAAAATAGGGCGTTTTCCAAGCCTTGCTCAATCGTGGATCGTTCGGTGGGGGAGTGCGTTTGTACCTGATGACCTGAGGGTGAAATTGAATATCAAAATAGGCCTAACAAACAAATGCAGGGCTGCTACAGCCAAGAATGCTACCGCACCGAGTTTCATATACTGTGTGGTCCATGTGTCAACACAGCTACACAACATTGTCTTGTATTGCAAACACAGGAATTCAATAGCAAGTTTTTACCCACCCTCCTTCTTCGCCTATCAGCACCAGCACCACCAGCATCTTCCTCCTCCGAGGTTGATGTACCCTCCTCTTCAACATCCGATTCATTGGCCATGTTTTCAGGATCGGGATTCGGCACAAAACGAACGATTTTAACATCTTCGAGCTACAAAAGTTTATTTCGAAACACAGCAAAAAAGTCACGCATTTCAATATGAATACATAGAAATAAACATGAATAAATGAAACTCTATTCACGCATCACTTCTGTGTATTGTACACAGCCGACGAAAGAAACCAATTTGGAAATAATTTGATTCGTGGAGAAAAATAAATTTTGATTATGTCAAAATATGCTTATATTCTGGTGTCAAACAAGCTATCTTTCAAATATTAAAGGTAGACCCCTCACTCCTTTCTGCCAGTCAGTGGAGCGATGTTTTCCGTTTACATTTTCTACCTTTTCAGACACCAAAAACGTACAGTATTTAAATTTTTACAGCGTTACCGGCTTTAGTTACGAATGTTAATCACTGTAATGCACAGTATTATTGTTTTCCAAAAACAGTCTACAGATCTTACCTTAATAGCTTCCTCTGACTTCAACCTATGTCGCTCATAAACTATGTACAGGGACACACCGAGAGCCAAAGTGCCGATTAAACTGTACAATTTAGCCTGAAAAAGAATCGTGTTTTCTCAGTAGCGGAACACAACCAATATTATAAAGCGCTACTTTCTGTCGTGTTTCTAAAATCTAATTGCAGGTTGGTTTGAAAATGTTGCTTGTCGTGGCAACAAAATTAAATCATGACCTCATCATCAGCATTTTTTGTTTGAAATAAGTGATGAATCGCAATACATTTTATGTGCACGATGGCTGGAAAAAAATTTTGACATTTTAAATCAGGTGGATCCCAACTACAGTAGATAAAAAGAATGCCATGCTCACCAAGTATGACTGTCTCACGTACATTCTACATAAACCAGGAAACATGGCAATTTGATGAGGTAATGCTTCTGATTTCAGAAAAAGTGCTACTATGCTTGTTGCGATAACCTTGCGTTGGGTGACAAAATCAGTTTTTATGCAAAGTTTATAATTTGCACACACAATATTGAAACTAAAATGCCATTTTACGATTCCATGATAACTGATGTAATTTGCCAAGTCAATAAAAATCAGCAATTAGGTTCTCTAGAAACATGTGAAGAGAGAACACAAAAAAAAACATTATCATTTACGTCAGTGCACGTTGCGGAACTTCTTGTTACGTATCCGATAAGGACTCCTATCGCCATCCAGTGGTAGAAGAGAGCAAACATTTGCATCATTTCGTCATTGTCAGGATATTCGAATTCGATCTTCACTAGAAGATCAACAGCAGTTATGAAAAAATGAAGAGACACGCGCATGGCTGGCCAAACCACACAAAGTTGTAAAAATAATATCGTTTCGTTGTGAAACCGAATAGATGGCAAAACAACAATTAATGCGACCTTCGTGAAAGATGCAATAAATTAAACGAAACAGAAGAAAAATGCAAACTGAAAAAATTTCCGCAGTACAGAATACGGAATTAGCTATCCAATTCCCTATTTAACGTAGTTTGTGAGCATGAAGTCCGCAACTAAATCTTGATTCTCGTGTCTTCTGGCAAGTACACTATCTTATGGAATAATACGAACTAAGTTCTCGACTTTAGTGGCCGGTGCTCATCAAAGCACAAAATCGAAAGATTCTGTTTGTGTGCTCCGAAAATATTGGCGAACCAATCAAAGTCTCTTTCTCGAAGCCAGTAAAGTTACTTACATGTGATAGTTGCATGCAACACACCCGCCCCCACTCCCCACAAAGATGGAAGCGCGAAGAACAGAATGTAATCGATCACAGAAGGGTCCCTTTTCGTAAACTCAGATCCGTCAATGCTTGCAACTGGTTGCCAGAAAACGAGGCCAATCATCGTTACCACGTAGCAGAAAACTGTCAGAAAAAGTAAAAATTAGTAAGTTGGTATTGGTGCGTGCTTGTGTTTTCTGCTCAGGTAACTTTCTTCATAAAACACAATTATTAACCCTAGCCTTTTTCATAAATCGCATTCTCTCCATTACTCAGGCTAACTAGGACACTTCCGGAGCAGAAGCGGGCTTTACGACAATTCCAGTAATTACTGTATTCTCGAAATTATCTGACTTTAAAAAAACAACTTCTTGAATGTCGAAAAAATTTTATTATGAACAAAACAAACACAGGCCAATCCGAAAAATCGTACGGGGCAGGCATAGAATTGACACAAAATTTACACGAAAAATCCAAAATTCCGTCAGAAACCTTTATTGGCAGTCTGTACCAAACCATGCCGTATTGCGTTCGAAAATTGCAGATGTACATAAAATAGAAATACATGGGTAGTTTAGGCTAGACCAGACAGCTAATCAGTTTCTAGACCTAATTTCCAACCAAGCAACCGTACTTGCTAGCCTTAATTATCCTGACTTACACCTTGCCTACATGGACTTCGGAAATTCCGTGCAATGCAAAACTCTCATTTTTATATTTTTATGAGGTCAAGTACAGTAGAAAAATAAATTTTTTTGTAACAAAAGTTAGATTTTTCTAGGTTATGCATTTAGTTCTTCACAGCTAAGAATCAGATGCTGAGATCTTGACGGAATGTATATTTTGCCTACTAGGTACGCATCATCACCTCTGTAAAGTGCATGAAGCAAAAAATATGATTAAATAAAACCCGCAAGATGAAAAGCTACCAAACTAAGAGAATCTAATCAGGACTCCTATTCAGTAATTTCTAATGAACCAAGATTGTACATGAAAAAAAACATTTTCGTACAAAATAAAATGAGACTTGGCAAAAAAACATATTGGCGTAAATCGCATGAGTTGAAATGTTGACCAAAATACCAATGTAACGATACAATATTTACAATACGTTTATTTTATAATATGGCTACCAACCTGAAAAAACAAGCATAGCAGAGATTGCTCGTCTTTTAAGTGTTAACCACGGGACCAGTGTGCTAGTGAGGCAAGCGCCTACTCCGAAAGCAGATAGACCAAGAAAGATAATCCAACTTTCAACGGAACATATGATATACGCCTGGGTAAGAAAAAACAGCATTTGACAGTCTTGCTAAAACTGTTAGGAAAACCTAGACACAGTTTTATCAAAATAAAAATAATATAAAATAAAAATAAAATATAAAATAATATAAAATATAAAATATAA
>JGI24158J21664_10013791_pt1 | contig 10643 bp, 9 predicted proteins | sample Ectturendosymbi3_FD_21664 | JGI IMG/M metagenome (IMG submission 21664)
AATCGGCGGAGGAGCTAGGGCGTTGGTAAGGCAACCGAAAACTGCTGTTTTTTAGGCCGAAATCGAAGTACGAATATATCGTACGCCGGCTCTCAAAGTAACCAACTGCACCATTTAGCCCGGCGCCGATGCAAACGAAGGAGTTGAAACGCAAACCTCCTCCAAACAGCCGGGACCTCGTCTTGCTTGTACGACGAAGATGTTTACCTCTTTTTTAAATAATCTCGAAAAGAACTTGGAACCGACGTGCGCGTAATTTTTGGTGGTCGCAGTGTTTCCAAAACAATATTAAGCAGAACGCCATGTCCCAATCACGCCAGTGAAGCAGCGTGCTGCTTGTGTCTTCATCGCATTGTTAAGGTTGGTTTGATTATTTTTCGCAAATCACCACACTTTTAGAGATATTACAATCGGCAACGATAAAAATTGAGTTTTTGTGTTTCGCAACACTGAACATTACGTGCAACAGGTCAAGCGCATTCCGAGCTGCTCGAGCTTCGCTGACCCGAACTTACTCGGGATCTTTCGCCTCCTACGTCATACCCTGTTTCGTGGCAACCGGTCGTTGTTCCGATCAAGTCGCGCCGTCGTCACTTCCGTACAAGTAAGTTGGGGACTTTCACACAATTTACCCTGAAATTTTGACCACTCGTTAAAGGTTCTTTGAAGCAAGTGCCTGCTTTTATGTTTTTCAACTCACATACACGATATGTATACCGGAAAGCGTTACCCTGCAATATGCAAATTTTTATGTGGATGTATCCAAATTTTTATTTCATTTTTCTCGGATTCTAAGAAAATGAGAAAAAACAATGTCGGTGAATTCGTTTTTGAATGGCGACGTCTGCCTCATCAAATTAGAGAGTGTGTAAAATACAATTGAATCCGACCATTTATTCCACGAAAGCAGCCACCCCATGATCCAAGTCATACTTTACAGCACAGCAAACACACTCTACCTGGAAGTTCACTGTCCCATGGTGAAACCCCCTGTTGTGGTGATATCGAACCACGGTGACAGTCTGACTGACTTCGGCCAGGTCTCCATCGGGCAACACGCGATCAAACCAATCAGCATCCAGAACATATCCGACCAACCGCTCGAGGTCAGCTATGTCACAAGTTTTATTGCGTCAATGTTAGATGACGTGTAAAGGGTTCATTATTTGCCGTGGCCGAAGATTCGGTTTAATTGCATTGATTAGCAACTTCATGCGAATCGATTTGCCTCTCTTTGCATTGATTTGCAACTCTATACTTTGTTGCCACGATGAAGTTCCTCTTACGAATTGCAACTCGTTTGTGCGGTGAAGTCAGAAAACTGAAGTGTTTTTTATGCTGAACAGTTACGTTTCACAAAATATCAGGATCGAACCAGCGGAGCACTCATCTCTGGACAAATTTTCCGTAACAAATCCTTCGTTCAGTCCTTAAATTTATGTGTTCATTTCGTAAACCCAGCATTTAATTGTAATATAGTTTCAGTTCGTAAGGAAAGAGACGGTGATAAGCCAACTATTTCGGGACGAAAACGAAATTATTTCAAAGGGAAAAATCCTACAAACGTTTTGAAACTGTGGCGGAAATCAAGCGTTTCACCTGAAATTCGTGATGCTTTGAAATAGCGGAGTTACAGTTGCTCAGTTCCTCCCCGGGCTCAGTCCAGGAGTCTCCAAACTACGGCCCGCGAAGCCATTTTCTCAATACTGAAAAAATAATATATTTGCGAACAATTTGTTGATTTGGTGGAGTGTAACGTACCCTGAAACAGTCGCATTACGCAAGGTGTCCGGCCCTCGAACTATTGTGCTACAGCTTATGTGGTCCTCGGACAAAAAGGTTTGGAGACCCCTACCTGTCAAGTCTAATGTGCGTTTTCATATATTCCCTACATGCAGAAAGTCACGTGCACGTCCTTCAAGCTGCAATATTTTTTGATGCCTTTTTCTACCATTTGAACTTTTGCCTACACAGCTGAAGTTATCCACCCTCGACACCAGCGGTCCATTCCAAGTGTTAAACGCTCTGCGCACATTGAAGCCTGACCAGACGCACACGTTGGTGATATCGTTCACGCCTAATGCTGGCAAAGTGGTACGTATTCAAAAAGCAGTGAGTTGAACCACCAGTGTGAGCTTTTTTAATTTGAAAGGAGATTTTTGGCGGCTGGATAAGATTGATAAGAAAACATCATAGTAAAGCCTTTCAGAAGGATTGATTTCTGCATTTACTTGCCTGTCCACCCCGCTTGTAAAAATCTGCTGCTCCATGACTCTTGAGACCCTGTGTATACGCGCATGACTAAGTTATTTTTCAGATTGTTCAGTGCAAGTGTGATCCCCATACAAACAGTTTTATCCTTATCCAGTAAATTGTTGGAACTAGTCAGGTTTGCAGTGGCGTCTTTCACCGAAGGATTTCAGCAAACATTGAGAGCTTGCCTGCACAGCGAAGTTAAAACTTTGCTTCAAACTGAAGATCTGGTGTGTTGTGTTATTGTTTACGTGTGTTGTGCTATTGTTTACATCACTGGCAAATATTTGGCATCTTCTTGAAACTCAAACTTGAGACAAACACCAGGCAGTTGGAGCGGTTTTGGCGACATAGCAACGACATAATTATATCGTTGAACAAATTTTTTTTTGGTATGTTTTTTATCGTTAAACCTTGATTTGTTTTTCTTGGAAAAATGTACTTTCAGTTTGTGTGCTGTTTTGTCTTTTGACGATTCTGAAATCAAAAGCACTACGTTCGTGTGTTTTAGTCTCACGAAATCTTAAAAGTCATCACACCGTCTTCCAACCTCGACGTCTGCTTGACCGGAAAGGGTGTCACCCCCGTCATTAAACTCACTCCGGAGAACGGAATACTTGACTTTGGTCACGTGATCAAGGGCGAATCGTATGACGCCAAGTGCACTGTAAGTTGCGCAAACTTTTGCGGGGTTGTTATGACAACACGCGTGCGCCATTTTTTTCATAAGGGTTGACTCTGTTCATCTGGTTTATGCTTGTTAAACTAACTATCACTCCGGTTGCCAAGTTACCCATATTTTCCAGTTTCGAATTAGACTTTTGCACATTTAACCGACGTATTCTGGTTGTTGCGGTCAAAGATATTTCCGTTCTTAAAATGTGACTGTTTTTTGATCCGTTTTAGTTGATCGCAGTGATTTATCTGCTTACAGCAAAAATCCGCGTTCAAGCGTTGGTGCTTTTCTCCACAGTCAACCACTGCTAGTTACAAACAAGGCACTCCTGCTTTTTTCAGCTGGAAAACCAATCATCTCTCGCGATAAAGTACAACATAAGGTTGGACAGCGAGAGCTTGTTACGTCATCGCGACCTGCAGCAACTTCCGGATTTCGTGAGAAAAGATGGAAAGAAACCCAAGTCGCTCGTGGGTGGGTTGCGACAGACGCTGCCAATGCTTTGTTTGTCTTTGTTAAGTGTCGAGGCATGTCGATCGTCTCATAAGCAGCTGGTTTCCATACGCTTGCACGAGAGTTCAAGTTTACGTTAAGCAAGCAGTGAGCGGTTGCCATCGAAAAGAGACTTTGGTTGTTTAGAAATCTCGATTTTCTGAAAGTCGTTTGCCAAAGAAGCGTCACTGCATCGCACAAATTTTGCTTTTAATGAAAGTTTTAACTCCCTGAAACAGCGTTTTCCGGCGCACATTTGCGCGAAAATTTTGTGTCTTTTTCGCGGGTGAAAATTGAAACGTACGCCAAATATCACGCAGTAAAATCTTCTGTGATTCAATTTTCATTCGATTTTAAGCGTTCTGTGATTCAATTTTAATGAAACTAATTGTCAAGCATTTTTAGGTACAGCAAGTTGTTTTATTAAGACTAATTGTAAGGTTTGATCCAACTTCGCAGGTCCTCAAAACTTCAATGGCTCGTGCGTTTTTGACTGCGTCCCATGCGAGGGTGAAATAAGCACAGGAGAGAAGCAGGAGATCATCATTACTTTTAATCCGGACCACGAGAGCCGCCACTTCACCGACGGCGCGAGAGTGGTTCTCTTCAGCACGGTACGGCAACAAAGCACGTGAGCGTTTACCCGATTTTGCTCAAATCAACCTGCCGAGTAATGAAACGAATGAAGCTTTAAATTAACAACTCAGTTTGAAGCTTCATTGAAAGCAGTGGTTCTTAACCGGAGGTGAAAGTCTCCCCCAGGGGGGACGTCAATAAATTTCCAGTTGGGCGCGAGCCCTTACGCGCTCTGCAACATGGAATGTTTGATCAGTTAATTCACCAAGGAATGCTTTTGCGTTTGAAACTTAATTAATGTCAGGGGGACTTGAAGCAAAGGACAATTACAACCCTCCTCAGGAATCCCTATTTTTCTATACGCGTTCGTAAAACCAGGGTATAATGCTACCCATGGTTTGCATACGTCTTCCTGAGACACGTGACTTACGTTTTTTCAGACCAAACAATTTTTTACATCCATATGCACATTGTCAATCACTTTCGCAACAAAATCTTATGTTCCCAGCGAAACGGACATATCATGCAAATTTTAGGCCGGATACCACGAGAAAAAGGACTTTATAGAGGAGATTTTTGGTTTGTGCGCCGTAAACGTCATGCACGTGTTACATCCTTTTTTTCAGGTCAAGCCATGGTGTTGGAAGACTTATCATTATATCAGATATAGGTGGTCATATCTGGCCAAACAGGTTTTGCGCTTGAAATTGCATTGAAATGTTAACTTGGAATAGTGGCCAAAATTATCTACTCATCAGGAACCCTGGGTAGTATAGTACCCAATACACCCTGTGTATAGGCTTTCAGGGACATTTTCGGAAAATGACTCTGGCATTATTCTATTGATCGCTGAAAATCAGGAAAAGTCATGGAAGCACAGGTTTCTAGCATTTTTCTAAGTGTCTGAAATTAACAAAAGAAAATGCCTCCGGGAAGGGGCCCGCCCATGATTCCTGAGAAGGGTTTTAAGGGAGGGGCGGTGAAGAAAGTTATAGAACCGCTTGATGTAAGCCTCGGCGGCTGAGCTTTGATGGTCACGGTTCGAGAATGCAGTAGCGTCGCTCTTTCGAACCTTTTCTCACGCCCTTTGCGTGCGGTATGATGCAGGAAGAAGCCCACGTGATACGTCTCATGGGAAAAGCTCACGATCACATGATGTACGTTGAGGGAGATGACCCGCTGGATGTCGCTGTCGAGTCGCTTGGCGCTGACACAAAAACAGAAGAGGAAGGCTCTGGTGCGTTGTTGGAAGTGACGCTTACACTTTTTCATTTTCCGGGATTTGTGTCAAAAACAGCAAAACATAGTATTTTTCTCAGTTTTCAAGCAAATTCTGAATTTTCTGGTATGAAAATAATTTTAAAACTGGAATCGAAAGCTTTGCTTTTCACGCATGTTCTTATTTAACGTCAGACGCCATGTTGCCAGCCCAAAATATCCTCCTCTCGTTCATGAGCCACGTTTCGGACGAAGTCTTTTCCGAAACTTCCCGAACTCTCAAGATCGGATGCGTCAAGTGCGGGTCGCAAACAAGTCGGAAGGTGACGTGTTTTGTTTGTTGCTTTTCAAACTTTGATTGAGTTGTTGTTCGCATTTTGAGATTTGACTTTGCAGCGAAAGCTTTTTGTTCGTTGGTAATTGTCAAATACTGAGTGCATCTGTAGCGTTTTGCGAATTCGATGAACTTATAACCGGAGCTTCCAGCACGGAGATAGTTGCTTGTTCTTGCGTTTGCCTTGAATGCAAGTAACAATCCTCCATATGTTTGTGAAGTCTTTTTCACCATTTTTAAATACATTTTTACAGCACATGAATCTACTCTTCTTTGTGAAATGCCTTAAATATTCCTTTTATTTTTGTATTTGGAGTCTAAAGTGGCATTATAGAGCTATGTTTCAGTTACTTCGTGCACATACGATTCTTCACAGCAAATATCAAGTAAACATTGTCTGGCAGCGCCACCTGCGCTTATAATTATTGCAGAAGATCATTCTGATGTAAGTGCCTCTGGCTAACTAGCAAACGTTGTAGCTCTTCAAGATTATTGAACGACTTCGCTCTACCTGCATTTTCGAAAGCCGGAAGTTGGAGAACTGAGATTATCACTATGCGCAAAATGAAGTGCTGTTTGCTGCTGTCTGATTGATCGATTAACTGTTTTATATGAATCCACGTGCAAAGAAGTAACCAATTGTCAGTGGAAATTAGAGTAAATGAATACACAATGGAAAAAGAATCGATCAGTGTAAACAAAAATTGTCACTGTGTCACATAAGATTGGTGAAAGACCACAGAGGTCATGTCGTCAACCAATCCTGGAAAGCTAACGTTCTAATGTCGTTTGTTATGCAAACGCCTAATTTCTGTAATAACTCAAACTAAGATCGAAGTAGACCATGACAGGCGGATGTGCAGGTCGACTATACCCCGGATTTATTTTGATCGAAATTCAAATACTCCGCACTAATCCAACACCGTGCGGTTGAGATATTCATCCGCAGTCAATCTTGTATTCCGTCAACGACCAGACTTGACATGCCGTTAAACTCAGATTCCGACTTTACTTTGCGACCCTTTGCGTCGAATTTTCACACGACGTGTTCTTTCTTTGTGGAAACTCAGTGTCTTCATGTTTTTTTGCGCCAACGCTGTACATGTCTGTTGCAGAACATCGAATGGATCGTGGACAACACCCAACCTGCGCAGAGCCAGGGGTTCACAATTGACCCCTTGAAGGGCTCGGTAGACATTGATAGTACGAAAGATCTCGTTTTTACGTGGAACCCGCCCGAAAACTACGACGTAAGCTTTCTGGTTATTGTGACGCAGTGTGACGTATGCATCGAGTTAAAGCTGCTCTTTGGACATTCAGCCCACCCTTCAATTCTTAACATTTATGGGTCACAGACCCCTTGTACATCCCTAATAAAAGTTACGGACCCCTCAGGACCAAACGTTGCAATAAATGTTTGAAATTAGGTTTTACTCATCGTAGTAATAATCGAAATCTCTGCAAGGCCTGTTAACCCTTTCGAAATGTCAGAGCAAAGCGATCACATTCACAGACCCCTTAGGAGCTAACGGACCCCAAGTTGAGAACCCCTGTCTTAGAGCATCATCTGTTGTACTAAACAAAGCATACTAAAAAATCTCTATCTCGTGGGAGAATCTGTGCAGCTTGCCTGATCAGGACTTCATTAACTACGATAGCTTGCTTCTGCTATTATTTCTGAGTGCGTAATGCACGCCTGGTTAGACAAAATTACATCAATTGTCAAATATGCAAGAAATGGATGCCATGGAAGCAACCATTTGCAAATAATATCATACGCTTGCAACTTTGTTAAGTTTCGTTTTGCTTCGATTGGTCGGCGATGTCTTTGATGCTCTCACGCGCCAGTCAAACCTTGCAAAAGCTGATGTTGGTGATACGTTCGCCTTCAACTACGTGAACGGTGCGAAAAGGTGGGGGTGACGTTTCGTCAATAAAGGGGTCTCGTGCCAAACTCCACACAATCTTTACAGGAACTCAAATAATGGGTGGGTTGTATCGTACCAACTAAATCCCACTGAATTAGGGTCGAACCAGGGGCGGGTCCAGAGGGAGGGCGATTGGGGCGATCTCCCCCCCTGAAACCCATGAAAGTAACTTTATTTACCATAATTTTGTACAATTCGGAAAACAACATTCATGACATAAGGCCATTTTGTTGTCCACTGTTTCGTCACAGCAGTGTTGTAATGTATGCTTTATCTCTCTTACAGTAGCGAAGCCGTTATGAGGCTTGACTGCCAAATATTACTGAAATCGCCCCCCCCCCTACCTAACTATGCAAGCTGGATCCGCACCTGGATCGAACATATTAAATACGATAAAGTTTTTCTCCCAAGAACTTCCAGCTGCTGAGTTCACACTTATTTGCAAAGTCCATCCATTCATCTTCGACGAGTCTGTCGTTCCTTTTGTGGTCGAAAAATAAACGTTTGAAACGCGTTTTCATGCCAGAAACATTTTGTCAAATGTTGCTGTTTTTGTTTCAGCCGAGCGTTCCTGTTCGAACCTCCGTGATGCTTACGTTGAAAGGTGACGTCACAACGATCTACAACGTCATTCTCACTGGACTTGTTTCCTTCAAATAAACTTTCCAACCCCTGTCTTGCGAAACCGTTTGCAAAATTTTTATTCAGAATAAATATTTGTTCCTATCATCAAAATTTGTGGCTCGTGACAAGTGAGGAAAACGTCTGGAGTTTGCGCTAACCGGTTTCTTTGCAGGTAACAGGGGCGGATCTATGGGGGCGATTGGGCGATAGCCCCCCATAAAACCTACGAAAGTAACTTTATTCACCATAATTTTGTCTAATTCGGAAAATAACATTCGTGATATAAAACTATTTTGCCGTATGTTGTTCTGTCACAGCAGTGTCGTGAAGTATACTTTATCTCTCTTACATTAGTGAAGCTGTTATAAGGCTTGACTACTAAATATTACTGAAATCGCCTCCTCTAACCTTACTGGGTGGAACCGCCCCTGGCCTGGCTGGTAACTTGCCGTTAGTCATGCATCGACCACATCACCAAGCTGTCTTCGTGTGAAAGGACCCTCCAGATTCTTTCCTTTTGTTTCTGTGGAATCACGAAAATTTTTTGTCGAGGTTTTGTAATCCTTCAATACAGAATCACCCGTTGGCGACCAGGCGTTCCTGGGATAAAGGCTCAAAATGCCGAAAAACTAATTCCGGCCTATCAGCCCCCAGTTCAACACCCTCAGTTTTAAATACACCGTAGCTGCAACTTCTTCCATGGCAGTAAAAATCATAAGCGTCCAGGTCAGTGATTGATGCTTATCATATAAAGTTAACAGAACCCGTGAACGTTCTGCGATATAATTATTGCGTCCCATAGAAATACAGTACGCAGAAAACGAATTGAGACAGCCGTGAGTAAAAAAGCTGTGCGAAGCCTTAGATCTGAGAGCAGCAGTTTTTCTTAGCTGGAAAAGCAAATTCTGAACAGGAACATGGCGCGCGATAGGCACTGTAGATGCGACACCTGTTTCAAATGCAGCATGGGAAATATGAATCTGGGCATCGCAGACGCCTCTTGTGCGGGGCCTCAGATGACTTGGATGCCTCGGTCATAACGACGACATTAACTGGACCACACCACATCGTCATTAGGAAGTAGCTCAAAGACGTGATACAACGCCGTAACATGCACTCCACCATGGCTTGATCCGCTGTCCATAGGCGTAACCAGCGATCGGCCTTGCCCCCCCAAATGTTTAGAACATATGGTCATTTTCTGCTTTGAGAGGCGGGATACAAAACAAAATAGTGCTTTATCCGGCTGAAATCAAACATTTTGGTCCAAAAAATTTTTGGGCTGGCTACGTTACTGCCGTTGTCAACTGAAGATGCATCGCAAACTGTTTCGTAACTCAAGTAAAACGTGATCAGCCAACATCGACACATTTTCTAATGCTGGGCGATACCGAGTAACTATAACATAGTCTCAAACTCTCAATAAAGGGGACACAAACGAATCAATCGAGCACTATTTTTAGGAAATCGATTCCACGTATACTACGCATCGTCAGTCCTAAAATCTTATTCCAATAGAATGAACACGACGATAACAAAGTCGAGCAATTACAGCAGCTACTGTGAGTTTGGTTTGGTCAAGATTTCACACTGATATTTACGTGCCCCTCGGACGTCTTTGCTTCTGGCAGTCGAAAATAACAAAATTGATTCCGCGACAGCGCTAACCTTCTACTTCCTGTCATTGCAGCCAAACGCCGTTCTAGATATAAAACTAGACCAAACCGGGCTTTTTATTTTCTGGCTAAATTAAACCGGCAAAGCGTTCTATGCAAAAACTCATTTGCACAACTAGTCATTGGTTCTAGGCAATACTCAGCAGTCTAATCCAACGGCTGCAAACCACAAGATCTGGGAAATTCCAACGGCGTTGTCCCCCCCAAGAACAAGTAAAGTCAGCAGAACTGGCAATGGTTTATTGTTTCATATGACTCAGCCAACAAGCAGAAGCACCACAAAATGCCATCGCACTAAGTAAACCAACCATCAGCGAACATTAGAGCAAATGAAAACACAATGGCACAGTAGCTGATCAGCTTAAACAGGTGGACGCTGTGTCACATAGGATTGGTGAAAGACCATGGCGGTCATCTAGTCCAGTGCTTCTTAACTGGGTGAATGGTTCACCCCAGCAGGGTGAACGAAATTTTTGCAAAGGTGAATGAAGGGTGAATAAATTTTTTGTTGCTAACTTTTTGCATCCTCTAGTTCTTGTTCTTTATACCCAACACAATATCAGCGATCATGAACAAAATGGCGAACTTCAAGCATTCTATCTTTACATCTAAAGCAGTCAGCAACTTATCACTTCAGAAAAAACGTACTATGATGCAAGTGACTATATGACATAATAGGTATGATTTCACCGTGAGATGCCATGTTCTATTCATTCGAGAGACTGACACGTGATCGTCTGAGACAGAAACCACGCTAAACGCGGAGAGTATGCTTTGTCAATCAGAAGTGCCGAATGGCCGTTACGATCTGTGTTCGTTGAACAGTGTTGTAGCTGTGTTTAGTGGAGGAGTTGCAATTGTGCTCA
>JGI24158J21664_10013792_pt1 | contig 10643 bp, 5 predicted proteins | sample Ectturendosymbi3_FD_21664 | JGI IMG/M metagenome (IMG submission 21664)
AAGGACCCCCAGTTTTCGTGGTGAGTACAGTCAATTGTTTATCTACAAATTACGTGCTTTCCTTCACTATTCTAATCACAAGCAATTTTTCCTTTTCAAGGGTTTTGCTTCCATAACTTCAGCCCCCCCCTTAGAAAAATCCCGGCTGCGCCCCTGATGATAATCAATCAAAATCTAATTGAACAAGTGCGGAAAGTGATCGTGTTATTACTGAGAAGGACTGCTTAACTTTATAATTTAACGTAAGTTTTTTTTCTTGCATGCACACCAAATGAGCAAACTGTGATTGATTCAAGGAAATGTTAGGCTACGATTTTCCTAACTAGCATAATAGCAGTGAAACGTCCATTGCAAGATCATATACTGTGTTGTAGTGTAGACAAACACGACGATAAAACAATACCACGCAAAGAATAAAATATTTTCCTCATTGCTAATCGAATATAGTAAAAGTCTTCGCTCTCTATCCTTGAAGAACAGGAAATCTTTCGTAGACAAATAAAAAATTTTAATTTCCACAATGTGAACAAATTTAGCGCTATCTCATGATAAAGGCTTCTAAACATTGCTGTAAATCAATTGCGCATTGGCTAAACGGGGTTTCTCAATCGGGGCCTCGGCCTCCCTTCGGGGCCACGGAGCTGTTCTCCAGACCCACTTGCTAAGGCCTTTTCTAAATAGCTCTGCCATGATATTGCAAAACCATATTGATGACCAGGGTGCCACAAGTGTTGAGAGTATTTAGAAAGGAGCCACAAATCATGAAAGGGTGAGAACCACTAGGCTAAAATAACTGTGCTAGCATAAAACATACAGTGTTATTTGCTTAAATAACTGGATTTGGCATTGGTGCAAAGTTTTGAGTTTTTATTGGACAACTCTGATGTAAGATACACCTGATATTGCAGGCGCGGGCTACGAATGTGTTTTTACCTGATTGTACACCTTGGAAACCGGCTATTCTATTCATGTGCAGTGAAAGGAAACAACACGAGTCTACAACATGATTTTCCTGAATAATGTCTTGCTAGACTACACTATAATTACTTACAATGAAAGTGGATTGAGCAGCTTTACCAACAAACTGCCAGCTTACCAAGGCAAATGCTAAAAACGAAGCTACACACAAAGCATTTCGCAATGGTTGGCTTAGATAACAGGAACCTATGAGTCGTGGGAGGATCAAATTCTTTGACATAACAGATAAATATCAATCGTGAAAGTGCAAATGTGTGAACTAAGTTCTTGGTGAATTCAGCTATGAAATATCTATGTGCCTTAACAAAGGTCCTCGGCCAGATTTGGAGGCCCCGTTTGTGAGGCGTCCCCGGTCGGGGGGCACGGGGGCCTCCCTCCGGCTCTGCCTGCGGCAGGCTCCTACGACCTCATAACCATCATCAGACATCGACGTCTACGATAGTCATGTGTGCCGAATGGAGGACAACCGCCTGCCAAAGCAACTTCTCTATTGCGAACTACCCTATGCTCTCCCGACCGACTGGGCGTCCAAAACTGCGTTTTCGGGACGTATTAAAAAGGTGACCAAAACGCATTTAATATAACAGATACTTCATGGGAAAAAACGCTTGTAACAAAAGACAATGGAAGTCAGGCACTGAAACTGGAAAACAAACATCCAAAAAAAATTCCTGGAGGATTGTGAGCACCGGCGTGCTCATCGTCGCTCACGATAGGATAAGCCATGATGATGATGATGATGATGACACATCTATGCCTCATTTAGTGCTTTATTAGCGACATGTAAGTAGGCTACTTTTTTCAAGGCACAAACGGCCGTGCAAGATCAGTGTGCTGAAGAGTCTACTAAAAAATATGATGTGGCATTTGCTCAGCAGTATGTCAACACCCAAAGGGTCTTTGTTTACCACCTGGCTGCTCGGAGAAATTCTATGCGTCAAGGAAACCATAGCACCTGACAGACGTAATGCGACTGAGCTCTAGGTAACGTCTTCGCAACATAATTCATATCGTCCAACAACGTGAATTGTTCAGCCAACGTTGAGCGAATGATAGGATCACTACACAAGCGCACATTCGAGCTTACGCTATTTGAAAATAACAGCTCAACCAAAAACAAAACAAAGAAATGAAATTTTACAAATAAATACACCGAGCAGTCCTTGACATAGCACTCAATTAATTAACAGAAGCTTGGCAACCCTCCCAAGTCTGATTTCCAACACTGCACTTAAAAGACAAACTCTTATTCCGCTGATTCACATTATGCGGAATACCTGACAGGTATCGTGGTTTCTGGACATCGCATGTAATAACAAAACTACGATCAACATCGGTTTACGAAATAGTGAAATAACAAACATCGGACAAACCTTTAAAACATCGCATTATGAAGATAAGTTCATAGTGTGATTGAACTCAAGTGGACGGAAAGACCGAAGTGTAAAATATGATGGCAAAAAAACATCTTAAAATCTTTTGCTAACTTAACCAGAACTGATATCTAATGGAAAAGGTTATGGGCGGAAGTGGTTCTCACTTACAGAATTCGGGTTGATTATGGAATCTTGTGTGGGGTTTCGTAGTGTGACACATTTTGCACAGCGCCCTTGAGCGTTTGCTTCGGGTAAAAACAGTTATTTTGGAAACGACCAACGTGATTTGATTAAATGTCCTTTTTAGCTATCACAAGAAGCGGTTATGTTACATATTTACTGTGTTCTATGGCGTCCTTTAACACATACAGCTTCACCAATTTAAGATTCAAAAATAAATGTTGGTGGTGTTAGGCAAACAACTAAATCTTTGTTGTGTCAACACATAGTTGCTTTAACACAGCTTTTGTTGTTGCAAACCCCGGAAGCAACAAATACAGTATTTTCTGAAAAAGGCAATATTAAGTTTCGGATTCAATTACTCGAAAACGCGTCTCGAATCTCGAACGTTATTTGGTGACAGCGGAGTGCAGAGGTCTAGTGGTGCTTGGGGCGAATACGTGATTGTATGCATTCCTACGAAATTCTAGCATTGAGAAATGTGAGAAATACCGGCACAGCAAAACTGCCCGCCCAGACCTTTCTCACGTGCAAAAGAATTACGTCCAGAGTTCCCAGATGCTTATCAATAATATGGCAAATGTTTGGCAAAAATGTTTTAGCAATGGCAATTTTATTGAGAATGTTCAGTTTTCGATAGTTAATGTTGTTTTGTAATTCATATTTTTTCCATTATACTTTTCAATTTTTAATTTTTGACGATTGAACTGAAGCTCCACTTTAAAGCACAGTACCAGCAACCAGGCTTTGTGGAAATTGGATGGACCAGTATGATAATTCACAACGATTAACGTTGATCTGTATATTCTCTCTAAATAGTGAGAATTCATTTGATCTATATCGAAAATGAAGAAAGATAGGATGTAAGGTCTTGAGATAACGATGGCAGTGCTTCATCCCTCTAAGGTCACTTAACATACATTTGCATGCCCCCTCAGTCAAGGTCCAATGAGATCCATGCATCATGTCATAGTACCTTTACAATACGAAGAAACATCTGGTTGCAGGATTTTAATAAAATGCGATTTTTGTGTTTTCACTCGTTGGATGTCCTTCTGCTTTGGATGCCTGTGGTCGTCGCCCCCCTCTGAATGCCACTGTTAGGCGACACGACAATGTTAAATTAGTTTGACTGTTCACGAGACCGTGCTGTGAAGCATCACACAACGTCAACCAACCGGACTATTCGGACGCAACGTTTCAATGCTAATGAGCATTGTGCAAATGGAATATATTTGAAATCAAAGCGTCGCACATATCAGAGGGCTAAAACTTTTTCTCTATGATACTGTGGTGAAATCCTTTTTATTCGTTCGGTTTGTTGTGCATAAAAGGTCATGTTCCTGGCATCATAACGCACGCTGAACAGGTCTAGCCAGGTTTTGATATATTTTACTTCAGAGCATTTTAGACTTTGCAGTCTTGTAATTTCACTGCGTTACAAGCCTTCTTCCGTTTGAGGTTATTATTATTCGGATTTAGTCAATTCACTTTTTGATTATCGCAATTCTGCAATTCTGAAAGATGTCTAATATGCAGAAGTTAATATCTTTAGCAAATTCAGAATTATTCAAAAGACAAGGTTGGCTAGTGAATAGCAGCTACATTGTAACTGTGAGTACTACTGATAGATCATTTACGTTTGTGCAATATCAATTCCACAACTTATCTTGCAATAAGCATTTCTTCAACAAGGTAAAGAAACAATACAATAGCACACGTGATGCCCATTTGCTTAACTGATGGAAATACCTGCAAGATGTGAAAATCACCAATTTAAAATCACATATGAATCTAAACTTACATTAAATCTACTGTAAGTTATATTAACATTATTTTTCGAAAAGAATCCTTCCTCAGAAAAATAATCAGACACTATGACGTTTGCAGAGCATGCATTTCGCCAAGTCGTACGTATCCTCAGCTAATTTAGAAAAATTTGTGATGACATTTGTGAAAAAACGATCACAAACTAGATAGTAAAAAAACACAATTGGTCCAAAAGCACATTATATTTGTATTGAAATTACTTTCAAAATGCGCCAATATTCAATAAATTTTTTTCAAAAATAGGAATGACAACAAAGTTTAAAATTTTTGATTTACACACTGAACAAATATTCTTTGAAACCTGCTTTATCAAAGCAGAGCTGGGAGTACCAATTTTTGCGTTTTTCAAAATGAAGAAGCTTAATTAAATTTAGGAAATATTTTCAGTTTGGTGAGCGTAATTCGCATGCAGTTTGACGACATATCAAAATGATTCTAACCATTGCAATGCTTTTGTCATTGACTTGGCTAGTTTGACGTAATTGGCACAAAGAGTCTAGTGATTTTCGAGGACATTTGGTATTAATGTTTGTTGAATGCGTATATTAGCGCTTGATGTTATCGAATTCAACAGTGACATATTGTTAAATTTACTCCTAGTCTATAGAAAGATACTCGTCGTAAGTCATGGTGGAGACTTTTATTAAACTACAAGAACAGATATTGTCATGCTTTTGCAAGTTTAGTTCCAATTCTGTAATAATCACGCGGGTTTGTTGCTACTTTTGGTTATAAATCTTGTTTTGTCCAGTACTGGACCATTGAATATTTATGTGTTAAGGCAAGAAACGTAGGGTCTTGGTTTAATGAATGCTCAATCCATTATACATATAGTGTATCAACTTGTGATTCTCGCAGGTTTGAAGATACAGCCAATGGACAAAGACAAGTGATATTTCTGATATTCCAGATGTACGAAATATATTCTTTATGCGAAGCCAAACGGATAGGCCAGAGTTAACATCGCGCGATCCATAGGTGTATGAATGTGCCACTGTTATGACAGAAACCTACAGAGGTGCAACCCAAATTTTAAGGAAAGAGAGCAATGGGCCAAGCTATCTTTGATTGACTCGTCCATCATTCAGTTGATTTGTGCAGCCGCCCTTTTACTCAACACATGATTTTGTGTTTCGTGTTCAAATTTTTTTATTCAGTGTATTTACTTTATTCAGAAATTTTAAACATTCGCCAAATTGTCTTGAAGCAAAGCACGAAGAAGTGCCAGTCAAAAGCTATGAAGAACCTAAGGAATGCTCACCATAATTCAATAAAGTAACGGATTATCATAAATGTTTTTTCGTATGCCTTATTTTTTCTCCTGTACATTTCACTTCTGTCAATGTTTCGAAATGCGCGAAGTAAGTGTCGGTCGTATTTTTCTTTTGTCTGTTTATCCTTGTAATTGTTCTTGCCACTTCCTGTTTTCGGGCAAGGAGCACGGACGTTACGAGGTTGATCAGGCCTAGCCTTTGCACAGTTTCCATCATGTGAATGCATCGTTTGGCAAGTATGCAGTAAGTCAAATATGAAAAAATGTAGTCAGTTTCTGCGGAGTGCAAAAGTAATGAAACAGAGGAGATACAGAGTGAGAAGAAACTTGCGACTTAAAGAACTCCGAAAATATTCCAGTGCTGAGAAAAGTTCCAACTACCATTCAGTTGTGTTTCTTTGATGCGTCGAATCCTGACTGTGCATCCTGATTTGCGGAGAAATAAATGAAATATAAGCGAAAAAAGGGGCGGCAGTGGCCTCTCATACTACTGTACCTGCTTTACCGTAAAAGCCATGTTCTTTCACCGCATACGTCTTGGACAGCATTAACCATGTTTACAACGCAATATTTTCAGAAGGGGTATAACTATTCTGGCTTGTACCTCGCGTTTCGCGCGTGGTTGACTGTCAATTACCTATTCATTAGTTCCAAAGCTCGGAATGCGCCAGTAGTTATTGACGTTTTTCTGCATTTTGTGTAACGTTCGCTTTATAGAGACTTTAATTACGTTCAGAGAAAAATTACTAATCAGGTTATGCTGCGACGTTAAGCAAAAACCAAACTTGTTTAGAGGGCACTTGATTGGTAAACCTAGAAAAAAAACACTCAAGTGGACCAATGGCTTTTTCCAGGGTGACTAAATTGTTTCATGCGTTTGGAAAATTTAATAAACAAAACTTGTTTGTCGTGCAGATCAACCACACCCACCTTGGAAAGAAGGCAAAAGACTGGTGCCTCCAATAAAGTGTTTTGAGTTCGTTCGGCTTAACAAATTATCGCTGAACCCAATGTACACCTAGCCAAACACCACCTGTCCCCAATAGATTCATGACGCAAGATAACCAAGAGGATAAACATCGCCAGCTTTTCTTTTGTGCTCAACTTCTACACATTTTCTGTGCGTTTCGTACCTTAACTTTGGACAACACATTCCACTAGAGCAAGTGTAAGATTTTTTGTTTCATTCAAGGATGTATTCTCTGGAGTTCAGCGAAAACGTAATAACGCCATCCGCTACATAGTTCGTATTATCTGTAGTTATCATATAGTTGGAGCGTGGGAAAGGGGAATTGAACACGTCATGAAGCGAAAGCCATATTGAAAGGCACATAAACGGAACTAACTTTTGGTCTGCACTTGCACAGATGAAGGTTTCGGACATGTAGACAAACATTTGTGAGAGAAATAGTTCCGAAACGCTTAATTTGCGTTAATATCATTTACATTTACAGCATCATCTCCCACTTGCCCACAGCATGCCACAGTTCAGGCACCAAATGAATCTAACTAAAAAAGTGAATGTGTCTACCTGTGCATTATCTCATACTGAAGCGAAAAGTCAAACGTTTCGGTTCGAAAGTTTCATCACTGCAGTTTTTTATTTTAGTTATACAAAGGAGGTATTTCCTATCCTTCCGAAACATTCAGCAACTCACAGAGAGTCTTGACCACCCTTTGCTTTTTGTTGTCAGTTTTCTGATTAGGGTGACTTGTTGGACGGATTTTTCTGACGTGTTCTGCTGTAATTCCAAGGTGAATTGCGCTGTGGACACCACTCATAAAGCGTTAACCAAAGGGTTAATGCAGAGAGTGATTTCAGTTGAAAAATATTTTCTTTTGGGGTGAAAATTTTGGTATTTCTAGCTTATGCGACTTTTAAAGTATACGTTGACTGATTTTAGCTTTACTTCTTCAATATAACAACGTGTTTGTTTTTTGCAGCCTAATTGTGCGGTTGATTGGGAGCTTCAATAGATTTAATAAAGGAATGTGCCTCCACCTCGTTGCTGTTGAAGAAGGGGTAGGTTTTACTATTCCGCTTCAATAGAGTCCATTTTTGATTGTCTTATTAGTCACCACGCTGCTCATATTTGCTTCATTCACGTTATCTTTGGAAGGTTACAAATCTGAAAATTTCTTTGGATGTTGCATTTATGTGCATTTCGCGTGTGCTCTCACTGACGAGAGGAACTTTACTCGGTGCCTGCATTAGTTTTGTGACTTTGGCAAGTTCTCGTTCGGAGGGACAGGGTGCACGTCGTGGTTTAACTTTGGACCCAAGGCAGTAATCCTCAGGGCCGACCGGTTTAGGCAATGGTTTCTCGCCTAGGATAATGAAACCTGATGTCAGAGCATTAACAATTTATATTAAATCATTCATTGGAGATATGAATACTCAATTTCTTTGCTGACTCAAGTCACGAATGAAAACGTTGTGACACAAGTCAAGTCTTTTTGCAACACATGTGACTTATATCGAGTCATTGCATAATTGTTGCACCAGTGGCGATTCTAAGGGGAGCCAGAGATACAACAAAGACGCAAAACTACACACGGCTACTAATCTAAAGTTTATTATCGAAATAAAACATTTTTCGATCGGTAAGTCACGGATGAAATCAATGCTAGAAGACATAAAGCACTCCATATAGATCGCTGGATTATGCAGTGAGTAACCAACATCTCTTTATGAACAATTACTTTTGCAATCCCACCAGGACGTCAACCAGTCATATTTGCAACTCCGTCCGTACACACTCCGACGCATTTGCCACAGTCCAAACTATGTTCAAGAAAGTACTGTACTCTATAAGAGACCTAAGTATCTCTGAGCTGGTATTCCTACCAGGCAAGTCAAGGTACAAAGAAGTTCTTCGTCGAAATCAACTTCTTGATATCGCACGAAACAAAACAGAGTGGCACGGTTACTCACGTCACTTGATTCGTCAAGTTGAATAGCAAAACATACCCATTTCTTGTTCCCCTCTGCAACCTGTTCTTCAACAGACTTTGCCATGTGTAGGCTACAATTCTCCTTTGCACTGTATCATTCGAATGAGGCACATCTTCAAGTCCTGGGGCTGCTTTAGAACCCAAAATTGCTTTAGTTGCAGGTAGCTTGCAAGATTTTATCAGCTCTTCACCAATCTCAAACGGTTTTTGTGTTTTGGATATTTGAAGAGCAATCAGATACAATGAAATATGAAGAGACTTTTCGGTAGTTGTCAGCTTTGTCATTTCAAGGTTTTCATTTCACTAAGCAGTCTATCAAGATAGGCAGAGGCTTATTTGCCAGAGCCTTATGCTTGGAATTCAAGTGATGTTTAAGTTTGCAAGGTTTCATCGCATCATTTGAAAGAACTTTGGAGCATACAAAGCACAAGGGCAGCGGATATTGTTCACTAACAAGGTGCTACAGTAATCCAAGCTTCAAGTACTTTTGGGTATGCTGCCGGAAAAAAATTATTTTTTGTTTTTTGGTTTTTCCTGCTCCATCCAAAATATCAGGACACACATCTTCGCGACTTGCTGCGAAATCGTAGCAGTGCCTTGTGTTTGCTGAGCGAAATGGGACTAGGCCTACTTGATAAACTCTTACTTCTGTTATTATTAAAAAACGCTGAAGCACTTTGCTCTTTCTTTGGCTTCATCTTACAAGCATACACTAATTATTTAATCAAGCCTAAATTTAACTTAACGAGTTTCGGATAATGTTACGATGTGCAAACTAATCCAAACATTTGAACAGAAGAACACTGTATCTACAATGAACATCAATGTCAGAGCTACATGCTAGCAATAATGAACTTGAAACGGGTTAAATCTCATGAATATGCGCAGACAAAACAAATTGGAATCTTGAGAATTATTGCGTCATATCGTTGTAATGTCATAACGCCTTTCTAATCATAATGCACTACTTAACATATTTCGGTGTGTTCTGAATTTTTGTTGAGAAGATATAGGCTACAAAATTGTGTGGTTGCGGCAAGTTGCTTCATAATTTAAGTATACAGTACAAATGTACACTTCTTTTCTGCGGACCGCCAAGAAGTTAAAGCGGACGGGCACCTGTCGACGGACCTGTGGTTGAAAATCACTGGACTAGATTAGGGGGTCCGCAAATAGTGGGTCGCGCCCCAAATTTGGATCGCGAGGCCTTTCACTCTGGGTCGCGTAATAATTTAAATTTAACATAAATATTGGTAAACCAATGCTTTTTTTCGCCGATTAGAAAAAGAATTGTTAAGTGAAAAGAAATCCATAACAAAGTACCACAATCTTAGAAAAATCTCAAAAAGCATTGTATGAAGTGGTATAGTTAATCAGAAAAGAAAAAAACACGTACCATCGGATAAACACTCATTAAACTGCTACTATTACAATCAGTCAATTTGAATGGAAGCAATGTAACTGAGGAAATAAAATAAAAGGAAATAAAAGCACTGTGTACTGATACCGTTCCCCGACGTATCAGTGAAAGGGGTCAAGAAATTAAGTGCCAAACGAATGGTAGAGTGAAACGTGGAAAATATACTTTTCAGCAGGATGAACTCACGGATGTGTCTGGTTTAGCGCTGTTGATTGTGTTCGTTCGTTACGTATATACAGTTGCCAGTGATAAGCTTGAAGAAGAGTAACTTGTGCGCGTGGGCTATCTGGAACATGCACAGGTGAAGACATCTTCTCAGCAGTGGACATGAGACTACACAATGATGAATATCCTGGGAGCAGTGTACTAGTATATGTACTGATTTGGTTGAAGCAATGGCAAGAAAAATAAAGGCTTTTTAGCAAGAGTGTTACAAATTGCTCCCCATATCAATTTTACATATTTCATTATTCCTAGAGAAAATCTTGCTAGCAAAACACTGGACTAACAAATAAATTGTGTTCTCGATTCAACAGTAAAAGTTGTACAGGGTGTCCATAAAGTCCTGCACACATTAAAAATTTTTATATCGCAAAAACCACATAAGGTAGAAACTTTACATTTTCAACAG
>JGI24158J21664_10013793_pt1 | contig 10643 bp, 6 predicted proteins | sample Ectturendosymbi3_FD_21664 | JGI IMG/M metagenome (IMG submission 21664)
AAATCTCGTATGACAAGGTATTTTATCATGGTTATTCATAGATATATTTAACAATGAGCATATGATTTTGATATAAATATTTCGAAATATATATAATATAAATATTTTTTCTCTTGTATTGCTAACCTCAAGTGCACCCCTTCAGATAGGCAAATGTAGCCCTTGGTGTACATGTGCCCAGGTTGAGAACCTCTGTTTCAGAGCGTCAGTAAGTTTACATGTCGCAATCGACTTTTTCGTGGCGGTTGCTGCATACGTCCAACATTGTATTTAAAAATCTGCCCCCCCTTGTGATTTTGGGCCCCCCTTGCTGCGACATCCTGGCGACGGCCCTGTGGAGACGACCGTTACACACGCAAATGCCTATTTCGCTCCGAGCGTTTGTATAAGCCTACTCCATTTAAACTACAGGTCTAGAAGCAAAACTGTGATCTCATGTCGCGTACTGTAGTGGCGTTATTTTAGTATGCACGCAAATTACGTGCCAGCTGGGCAGAACTTAAAACTTTCTTATTTCAAATTGAGCACTGGTGCAAGATTGCTGGGTGTTATAACAAAAACATTTGCGTGCATTTATTTTTAAGTATTTATCATCAGTGTTGTTTTTGCAGGGAAGAAAATTGATGGCGTGATGCTTGTTTCTGGAAATCTGCAGTTTTGTTACAGCCGGTGTAAGGTTTTGAACCTGTGTTTTCTTTCGTTTCTTTTCTACAGCGCTGTTAGTCAATCAGGTAATGATCCCTTTTTATGGATATAGCAATTTAGCATTTAGGTCCTTTTTATGGATGTAGCACAGGGATGGGAAACCTACGGCCGGGCCAAATGTAGCCCGCGTGAAGATTTAAAACGGCCCCCATCAGAATTTTCGTTAACCAAGATAGAACACAACATCGCGTCAAGACGAAATGCCGCGATAAGCAGATAATTATTGAAAACAGTAAGTCAAAAGAAGCATCTCTCGCTCCTTCCCATAGTCTTCTCTCCTTATTTTCCTTAGGAAGACAAGGGGAAAATTTTAAGATAAAATTAAATATTTTTGCGGCCCGCCGGAGATACACCACAACATGTGTAGCCCGTGATATAGTAAATAGGTTCCCTACACCTTATGTAGCATGGTGGTCCTTTTTCATGGATGTAACATGTAGGTTCCTTTACTGTGGCGTCTTAGCTTTTACTGTGTGTGCTTTTGACCTCGTACTCTGGGAACTGTTTTTCTTAAAACGTACCTCAATGAAACGAGTATTCTGACAAAATATAGCTTAATATCATAACTGCTTTGTTTTAGTTATGAAGTGAAAACATGTGACTCCAAGCATACCACAGCATTTACGGTTTACATAGGGAATCATCGAAGTCGGACCCCAAGTAAAAATGCTTTACATTACTGATATTCACCGTTTGCAAACTTTTACCGTTTGCAAAGTTTTTGAACAAAGCGCGTGGCATGCGCAACAGGCCATTTGTTCAATTACATTGAAACGAAATACAAATTAAATTCCCATCAGAAAACGATACAGAATGTTCTTAGCTATACAGATAAATATTGCTTCAATATGCCGGTGAACAAAAGATCGCGCTCGCTGCTACCATGCAGTGTAATGTTGAGTAGTTTCTTCTGCGTGGACAGCTGATGGTTTAACCATTATACTTGCATATAATGACATGACTACAGCCCTGCCTAAACTATAGTCGCTCCTAGATTTTCAAAAACTCTCACGTTCTGTAAATCTTAGCCTTTGTCTCTCAGAAACAGAATTGTGTAGATATTAAGAAATCCGGATTTCGTTTTGGTAAGGGGCATTAGCTGCAGAAACTTTGGTATCATTTGTTTAAAATAAAGAAATAAATAAAAAACAGCAAATTATATACATCTATCCAAATAGTTACAAAACAAGCTTGAAAATGTTGATCAGTGGAAGGGGATTGCCATGGTTCCACAAAAAGACTCTGCATTTTTTGGAATTTTATTTCTGTTCACAACGAGAAAAAATTTGTATTAAATGACGTACTTTTCGTTCTGGTCTAAAATTTGCTGATGCAACCAAAAAAGTTATAAATCAAGCCACTTTGTAGATTTGGAAACTTTAGTTATTTTTTACAATCCGTTTCACAAACCAAAGATCTGATACTTTGCTTCCTTTTTTCACAATATTCTCTGCAGAACAATTCATCAAAGGGAGCCAGTTGATATACTACGGAGATCATCGAAACACATTCGCAGAGGCCAAAAACGCCTGTGCCAGTGAAAATGCAACATTGGTCGAAATTTGGGATGAAGAGATACAAAGGGCAATAGACGAAGGTCTTTCTGAACAGCTCATAAACAACTCTGCCAATTGCAAGACTTCAAAATGGTCCATGGGATACTGGGCAGGAGGAATTAAGAACCCTGCTGCTGGAGACGAATGGAGGTGGTCGACGTCAAATATTACCATTTGTACTAGCACTGAAGACAAATGTGAAACTTATCGAAACTGGTACAAGAATCAACCTAAGATCAACGATCCGACTCTTATGTACGCTGTTCAACTAATGCAAGTGGAATCAATTTGCCCGGAAGGCAAGAACTTCACCGACGTGCTAGGATCGTGGATAAGCACAAAAGCCACCTCGAGAAGACCATACATTTGCTTCAAGCGTGAGTAACTAAATTCTTAAATGTGAAACCTGCAAAAAACTTGTAAAATATGATATGTGCATTTTCAAGATTGGTTTATTTTAGTCAGATAGCTGCAACGTGTATTGCTGAAGATTTACTTAATGTTCGAAAAAAACTAAAAACAAACAAAAATCACATCAAGGTTGCATTTCATAAATTCTCTTGTCGTAAAGAAGTTATACAAAGTGAGCGTTGATGCACAAACGCTTGATGATTTTTTTTCTGCATGTACTATTCTGTTTATGGCAATACTGAGGTTTTCGATGAAAGGTTGACAAGTAGGAAATAAATTTCTATCTTTCTTTTCCAGTAATATATAATAATAATATTATTATTATTATCATAATAAAAACTATTATAATAATAATAATAGTTTTTATTACAGACTCGTGGTCCATATCACACGCAGTCATACAGCACAAGAGCACAAAAAATGGTCAGCCATACAGTAGCGCATTACAGAATCGGTGTTTGGACACTACCAACATTGAGAGCAGCAAAACACTTTAACAGCACTCCAACTGTAGTGTCATTCACCCAACATAATGCAGGGACCAGTAGTGTGAGAGAAATGAAGGCATTCTAACATCAAAACTTTGAGACAAACAGCTAACAGAGAAAAACAAAAAGTAAACGGTAAGTCAAATAGAGGTGCACATTGGCGCACAAAGGCATGCAAACTGTTCCGATCAAAGTTTCAAATGCTTGCAACGCATTTATCATGAGATCGACATCCAATTGTTTTTCCTGAATTTTAAAGCAGGATGTGGCAATTATCATTTTACCAGTTATATTTCTTAATTTTTGTATGCTTGTTTTGTACACATTGCACACACATGTTTTTACTTCGCAAAAGCAATACTGATCAGATGCGAACACCGAAACAATGCACCGAGAACTACTGCAGTTGGTCGCATCATACAGGAGCGTTGTATAATTGAGGGAAATGAAGATTTGTAAAAAGCATCAGACATTTGAAGCGATCGGATAAAAAAGTTAGATGAAGATGCGCATCGTATAAAACAATCGATACTAATTGTTTCTCAGCAAGGCAAAGATCCTGACACAAAGGCTAACCTGGTGTGTAATTCTCGTTACGTAAGCGCTTCATACTAGTCTGTGTGTCTTTGCTCCACAATTGGCAAGCATATGTTGGCATGCAATAGGCACGAAATAGATTGTTTTTACTGCACGAGAGCACTGATCAAAAGTGTCTCTCAGTTTGCTTGCTGCACAGTGCAGTCTGTCTCTGAATACTACCATCATCCTTCAGTAAGGCATTTATCCACATAACAAGGTATTTCACTTGGTCAAAAAATTGTATACGTACACCGTTCAGAAAAAATTTGAAGGTTGTTTATACTTAATTGGGCAAAACAGAACACCAATTTTTCTGGTACAAATTAAGCAAAACAGAAAATTGAAGTCAAGTTCAGCCTTAAAAAATGTTTTGAGAAGCGACGATAAGAGTCTAGACTAGAGTTTGAACTGATTCCTTTCAATTTGCAGCCCACGTTTTTTAACTGGCAAAATAACAGCTGAACTTGTTTATTGTGCTTAAACAGATCTTTGTGATATATTGAGTCCCTGTCAGAATGGTGAACCCTGCGTGGCAAATGGAACAAATTATTACTGTGAATTTAAATCCATTAAATCCATGGAAAAAACATGGAAGCGCACAGATCAAACTGCCGTTGTGAATGTAGTAATGCATATATTTGGTAATAATTTTGCAATACAGATAATCACTAACTTAGTAAAAGAATTATATATGCTTTGCTGAACATGCTTGTTCAAACAGATGTGTGTGAAGCTATGTATCCCTGTCAGAATGGTGGAACCTACGTGGCAAATGGAACAATTTATTACTGTGAATTTAAATCCATTAAATCCATGGAAAAAACATGGAAGAGAACAGATCAAACTGCCGTTGTGAATGTAGTAATGCATATATTTGGTAATAATCTTGCAATACAGATAATCACTAACTTAGTAAAAGAATTATATATGCTTTGCTGAACATGCTTGTTGAAACAGATGTGTGTGAAGCCATGAATCCCTGTCAGAATGGTGGAACCTGCGTGGCAAACGGAACAAATTATAATTGTGAATGCGATGAAGGATACTCGGGAATAAATTGCACAGAAGGTAATTTTTGTTAATTGATAAGATGTTTTCAACGGAACGTGTCTACTCAGGTATATTTGGTGAGAATTGAAATCCATGGAAAATCCATGGAAGTTGTTAGACATTGAGATCAAACTGCCGTTGTGATTGTAGTAATGCGTATACTCGGTAATAATTTTGCAATACAAATAATCACTAACTTAGTAAAATAATTAGATATGTTTTGCTGAACATGCTTGTTGAAACAGATGTGTGTGAAGCCATGAATCCCTGTCAGAATGGTGGAACCTGCGTGGCAAACGGAACAGATTATAACTGTGAATGCGATGAAGGATACTCGGGAATAAATTGCACAGAAGGTAATTTTTGTTAATCGATAAGATGTTTTCAACGGAACGTGTCTACTCAACCAAATGTAGTGAGAATTTAAATCCATGGAAAAAACATGGTAGTTGCTAGGCATAGAGATCAGACTGCCGTTGTGATTGTAGTAATGCATACACTCGGCAATTATTTTGCAATACAAATAATCACTAACTTAGTAAGATAATTAGATATGTTTTGCTGTAGATGCTTGTTGATGATGGTTCATTGTTTCATATGACTCAGCCAACAAGCAGAAGTACTACAAAATACGATCGCTCTAAGCAAATCAACCATTAGTGAACATTAAAGCAAATGAAAATACAATGACGTAATAGCTGATCAGCGTAAACAAAGAGGGGTGTTGTGTCATATAGGATTAGTGAGGGACCATGGCGATCATCTAGTCAACCAACCCTTTTTATCACTTTTGGAAAGTGTTGAAAAACAACAGTTGGAAATCAAATAAGCACAATTAAGAGAACAAAACAAACACAGAACAAGGTGAAGAAAATATAGCGATGAAAGCAGAATCCCTGTCCGATCGGTGGAACGTGCCTGACCGAACAAATCAATGTGAATATACACTGTCAACCGAAAGGGAGATTGCAACCACCGAGGAGTTCATTTTTGAGCTAGACACCCTTTTGTGCAAATTTTTTGTGATCGTCGACAAGATTTGACAAAACCGATCCAAACACCCTTTTGTGCAGATATACACTTTGCTCTGTTTCGAATTCAATGAGGTTTGTCGCGCTTTATAAGGTGTTGCTAATAGAAGTAAGGTTACCACATGTCCTTGAACGCCAAGGACTTCCTTGAGTTTGTTATCAAAACTGGTTATGTCCTTGATCTTTGAAACACATTTTGTTGTCTTTGAGTATTTTCCGCTTTTCTTGAAAGTTCTTGAACAGTCGTGCAATTGTTCAATATTGAAATATTAATTACATTGAACATTCAAGAATCAAGATTAAACAAGGTATTTGAACACAATAAAAAGCAGATTTGTTCCATCTTAATTCCTGCTTCTGTGCTGTAGATGTGAGCTGTACAGTGCTGTATTCCTTCTTGGTAAAAAGATACGCATACACATTTTTGGAAAAGAGATATGTAACCCAAATATCTACCAGTTGCTATTTAGAATGACGTTTTTCGTACATACAAAAAATCAGCATGCCTAATGGTGAGTACATGCACGCCCGCAGAATTTATGATTTAAGAGATGTTCTGGTTTAATTTTAATTTGGGCCCCCACGCTGATTTGCGGGTACCACGCTACCTTCATCAAGACTGCCTGCTGATTACGCTCAGGTGTTCTGAGCAGTCCCGTCGCCACGGGAGGGCTGAAACATGAAACACTATAAATCAATTGAGATTTTGTCAATTTTTGGAGTGTCAAGCCCCCCGCACAAACCCGAAACCCCCGTAAAAACGCAAAGCCCCCCTATTAAAAACTTTCTGGCGACGGTTCTGGTGCTGAGACGAAGTGAAATGACGTTTAGTCATGGGCATATTCGCTGGTTAGTTTGTGATTGCGAGACCTAAATTCTCCCTTGTGATGAAAACATCAAATACATCCTTTGTTGCTGCGCAATCTAAGTTGAAACGTTGCCGTGGCTCACTTTTCGTTGACTGGAATTAAAACTGCGTACATTATTAAATGCTCCTTTTCCATAATAGTAACTTTTCAAAAGTTTTTTTTTTCTTTAACCACCCAATTACAAGAGAGTAAGTGAAGTTCCCACCGCCCGATCAAGTCTTTCCTGTGGTAGGGAGTATCATTTCATCCGCCTACACCAGGGGTCTCCAAACTTTTGTGTCCGAGGGCCACATAAGCTGTTACAGAACGTATCAAGAGCCGGGTGTCTTATGTAATATGATTGTTTTGGGATATGGTATATTCTACCCAATCAGCAAAATTTTGGTAATTTTTTTTTCATCATTTGACAAAAATGGCCTCGCGGGCCAGATGAAATGGCTTCGCGGGTCGCATTTGGCCCGCGGGCCATAGTTTGGAGACCCTGGCCTATACTAACGGTTACATACACCTCTTTGGTTTCCAGCGTACGATGAAGATTATTCAGGAATGAACAGCACTGAAGGTACTAACTGTGAAATGATTTGATGTCTTTGGCTAAACATGTTTTCTCAATTAACTGTATCGTGTGTGAGATATAATCAATCTTTAGAAAACGTTGGAATTTGCTCACCTTATGAGTCAATGTTTCATGTCGAATCTTGTAATTCATAATGGGTAACACTTTGTGAAACAGATAATAAAGATACCGGTAACAAATGACTTAGTAAAAGTAATTAATTTTCTCCATTTGCCAAGCACGTTCCACCATTCTGCCAGGGGTGCAGATTTTTACACATACCTGCTTCAGCAAACATGTTGTTCAGCTAAACACGTTTGTTGAAACAGATACATGTAAAGCTTTGCATCCCTGGCGGAATAGTGAAACTTGGCAAATGGAACAAATAAGATATGACTATGCGTGCGATGAAGGATATATAGGATTAAACTGTGCAGAAAGTAACAACTTTGAAAATTAATTTAATGTTTTCAGCTAAACATGTTGTTCAACCAGTGTATGTGAAGTTTTGATTCTTTGGACAATGTTGGAATTTGCTCAGCACACAGACTAGACAGCTAGTGTAGATGCAGTAATGCACACTCGGTAATGCGTTGCAGTAAAGATACTATAATAATAACAGACCTAGTTGAATAATCAGACGTGTTTTACTGGCAATACGTACTTGACTAGATGTGTGTGAAGCTTTGAATCCCTGCCAGAATGGTGGAATTTGCTGGGTAAACGGAACAAGTTATCATTGTGAATGCGATGAAGGATACTCAGGAGTGAACTGTACAGGTGACATTGGTTTGATGAAATGGTCGGACGCTTCGACTTTGAACCTAGTTTTGTACAGAACCTGTGGAAAAATTTTGTCTTCTGTTTATCTAAGCTATGCGTGTATTTCTTTTCACTGCACTGGTCAAGCAGCAATATAACGGAATGTGGGGCAAAAGCAGGGGTCTCTTGAATATTTCTGACAGCAACAGTTCTGTTGTAATAGCACACTGACAGATTAGTGTCGAAGAATGAAAATTCACTTTTTGATGCATCGTTTCTAAGTTTGGTATCAGCTCTTTAGTACCTACCACTTTAGCTACCTCGCAAAAATCCATGCCTCCTCGAAGCTTGCATAGAACCATCCAGTAATGATCTCCTTATTCTAACTACTGTACATGCACAAACAGCGTGTGAACAGCAAAAGCAAATGCCCAAAAGCAACTTCTTACAGCTTCACTTTGTAATATCAGCAGAAAATCTCATGGAATATTGTAGTGTGTTTCGAATTGTTAACGCAACGTTTATCTGTTCAGTTTCACCCTCGACTTCTCCGCCGCCCATCGCTTTGTACGCTGTTGTTGGGGTGCTCAGCTTCTGCCTCATAATACTGCTCATTATCGTGTTCATACTGTGGATGCACCGGTAAGCTGAGCCTGTTTAGCTCTGTTCAAAAATTGCCAAAAAAGCTTTTTCTGGATCTCATTCGCGTATTGGTGTATACAACTTTGCCGTTAACGCTTGTACATCAATGTGACCATGACATATAGCTTTTCCGAAGCGCAATTCCGCTGAACCAGCAGCAAATGGTTTACTGCAGAAACAATTTTTGCGTTAGTGTTAGAAAATCATTGGCAACAAGGCATTTCAAAGTTATCTCAAACAGGAGAGCTGAACCGTTGCACATGTTATATCTACTCTTGTGTACCTGCGATCATCTATGGCAGGGGTTCTCAAACCTTTGGTGTTATGGAGCCCATGAAGAGATTGACCATAATTTACGGAGCCCCACAATAAATTTTATTACTGCCCTTATTGCTTCTTTGGACAGCTGCAAAATTAGCCAAGTCAGTATTTTATTAAGTAAACAAATAGCTCGCGGAGCCCCGAGGTTTCTCTCGCGGAGCCCTGGGGCTCCGTACGGAGCACTTTGAGAATCTATGGTCTATGTCCTATAGCCCCAGACAGAATATGTGGAACAGATAAATTTTGAAACCTTTTGATGAAATTTAAGCCAAAACAGCTTCAAGGATGAAGTTCAAGATTTGTGTGCAACGTTCTTCTCAGGATACACCTTGCAGAAAACTCTGTTCGGCAGAGTTCTTTGAATAAAAATGCGTGACTAGAATCTGTTAGCACGTAAACGCTGCCACATACCTCGCCTTTGAATGATTTGCCGCTGCAAATCCTTACATATAATTATTTATCGCAAGCAAGCATGGACTCCAATAATACGCAAAACCGTTTGAAATTCCTGAAACATCTTTTACTGTAAATTCAAACTTTTGTTGCAAAAAGTCTAAATAATATGGTTTGCTTTATATTTACAAACCAATAGCCCTAATGCAGTGCTGATACATTATTTGTCTAAACGTTGCTTGATCAAAAACTCTGAACCATATTTTCATTTGGCCACACGGAGTTTTGTTTGAACATTGAGCAGTTTGACTGACTTGTGAACAGAATCAGAACCACCTGGAGTTGGAATATGAAAACTAGGTATTTTTGCTCGGGGTTCGATCATTTTTTACTGATCTCGAAAATATAGTTGCGAACACACCAGAGCAAAAAATGACTTAATGCCCTTAACAGGTATACAAGCAGTTGCCTAGACATATACTAATTATTGCCATTTTTACGTTGATTTTTTAAATGAGATTTGACGATGCCTATTCATTATGCAAAATATATACTCTGATAAGATCATAGTGTATTATTCTTGGCTGTGAAAAGATTTCTTTCCATAGGTAGTGCTCTTAAGTTGATCGTCTTTATGCCGCTGTCTGATTTTAAAGCGAAAACCTATTCAATTGCAAAAATTGCTACATACCATATTTGTATATTTTTGGGATGTTTAAACCTTAAATCTGCGATGCTTCCTTAATCAGCAAAATTATCACGAATTTTCGCAAAATTCATTTGAAAATCGAGAGTGAAAAGCCAATCCGTTTTCAAAGTGGAATATCACAACATGTCAGCATTTACGAGTTATTAAAGCAGTTTGGTGCATTTTTGTCTTCAACAAATATGGAACAGGCCCCATCGCCCATGCCTATGCGTAAGGGACAGGGTCTCGTGGCGGTAGGCTTGCTATAACACTTCAAAATTTGTCAACATCTGGAGAATGAGAACAGTGTTTCTGAATTTTCATTGCAAAAATCGCGATTTTCGATCAGAAAAAAGGAATGGGTCTACAGGGCAATAACACACGGAATGACCTTAAAAGTTTGGATATGATGGTGAAAATAATTTGAAAACGATGAAGTGTGAACTGACACCTATCTTTCTTCTTCGCGTTGTTTTCAAGGAAAAATCATCCGAAACTCAGAGGTGAAAGTAAGCCGGTACGGCCCGGAACGCCGTTCCTGTAAAAGAATTATTGCCGGTACGGCTTTCCGGTTAGAATTTCTAGTAGGTTG
>JGI24158J21664_10013795_pt1 | contig 10642 bp, 8 predicted proteins | sample Ectturendosymbi3_FD_21664 | JGI IMG/M metagenome (IMG submission 21664)
ACAATTCTCTTTGTTTTGTCTGCTATGACTGAGCAGCGCAAGTGCTGACCGCATTGGCTACATTACCAATTTCTGTAGCATGATAAAACTGTTGCACGAGCTGGAAAACAGCAGTTGTTAAAATAGAAGCATTCAGGCATTTGATAATATCTCAGCAGGGAAAAAAAATCTATGCATAATATGCATCACAAAAAATCGAAATTTTTCTAGCGTACTTCATGCGCATTCTCAATTCTTGTGTGGTTTAGCAAGATTCGATCTTGCAAACCGGGGTGTGCGTCAGCCAGTACAGCCGCACACTTTCTATGGTCCACTGTTCGTTTTCGACAAGACATTAGCGCAGCCTCATTTTGCAGTTGTAGATTGCTCTGACGCACTGATGAATGGGTTTTACTCCCCTGTTTTGACGCGCAGCCTGATATTTTTCAGTTATGAACTGCTGTGTCGTAGCGTTGAATGTATTTTCTTCCGACCTGGAACGTTGATCGTTTATATTTAGTTCAATGAGACATAAATTAAGGGGAGTGCGTGTAGACGGTTATGCATATTATGTCAAAAAACTTCGCCAAAACTTTGGTTTGGAAACATGAATATGACGTCAAATTGTGACGTCACAAACAGCGCACACCAAATACAAATGACCATCATATGCCACTGAATGAAACCCCCCTCATGAAAACTTTCTGCGTACGCCACTGAACGAATTGGTGGTTAATCAGTTAGTATTTACTGATTGCAGTTTTTTTAGTTTACCAGCATTGACTAGCCTGGATGCTCTCAACAGTATCCTGTTTTTCGCAGTCTTTCAACCAAATGCCACAATTTTTTATATTTATGTTTCAAGTTAATTAATCAGAGGCACTCGTAGTTAGACAGATGGTGGAAGCTCTAAAATGACAATTCCTGATTTTTAAAAAATTCAATGCTCTCATCGCTCAATTTCTAGTCACCTTGCTCTTAACATCGATATATTAGACAAGCCTAAGTACGGTTCCCTCAAACGCAAGCAGCAAATAAGTGTTGCTGCATGAAGGCTTCCATCTTCGATAGCAAATGTAAAAATACAAAATTAAATTTATCAATTTTGTTAAATGGACATTTCATGCCGAACAGTGGCGATTGCAGTTTTTTGAGACGTCCAGCTATGCCATGAAACCTTGTGACTAGGATTGCAATCCCCGTCTATGTGTTACCCTGAATTTTGTGATGCTACTACTTTTTGTGGTTGATTGGAACCTGATGATGTAGCAAACTATTTTAAAACTGTTCTTTCACCGATTTTGAATGACATTAACACCTTGATTCGGTGGAAGCCGTGATCATTGTAGGATATTTTGACCCTTAAACTGTCTCTTGCTGTTGATGTTTATGATTGAAATAATCAACAAATTAATGCTAGGCTGTGAGATAACGATCTAAATGCGCAGATAGATTTACGTGCACGTACGTAAGATCATTTCGCCGTTTAAGATGTATTGCGTATCTGCTGCGTATCCTTATTTTGCAACAGCTTCATTTTTCTAGCTAGATAATCAGCTGACTGATAGCTTCCTGGCTGAATAACTGTTTCATTTGTATTGATGCATTCAACTCAGTTGGTAATTTCCTTGATTTGAAAAGCATTTGTAATTTCCCTACAGATATCTAAAAGATCAGCGGTAGCAGCGTCTACTGTAACAGCCAATAGATTTGCGCCTGGGGATGAAAATATTTTATGTACCGGGTGTGAGTTGCTTGAATAAATCTTAATGATCCATACTTCCATACTCATGATCCATACTTCCACATTTGCGAACATTTTTTGGATACACTTGGTTTGACTAGCATCTTACGCAAAATTTACACTTTTCCAGGTGATCACCTGGAAGGGCCATTTAAAAACTGATTTTAACTTTTTGTCAATACCAGCAACAAATCTCTAGTTCAAAAATAGAACTTACATTCAACAAGAATGTAGAATTCCGTAGACTTGTAAGACTTTTAAACAAATTGTGAATCTAGGTTGCGACTCAATAACGCCAGTCAAGTTTCTGCGATGCATTGAATTGTTGATGTGTTCATACGATTAGAGGAATTTAGTGTAAGTCTTCAAGTCAGCTATCGAACCCCATACTTAAAGTTTGATGAAGCTGCTAATTCATCCATATATATCCTGCCCGTTTTTCCATGATTTGCGCATCTGGCTATTAGTTTCAATCTGCGACTATTTTTTTCAATCGATTTATAAAACTGAAAATACTACTTTTCACCAAGAAAAGATTTTGTCTCAGATCCCCCTCACCTTATATTACCTAGGTTACGTCCTCCCTGGTACACCACTTCACAACGGATGGGTGATAAATGCCGAACAAATAAAATGATAACCGCATGTCTTTTTAATTTATTTTAACATGCTGGTGATAAGGGGATCGGCGACTCATTTTTTCTCGTTCGCTGTGTTTCAGTTTACGAGAAAGCGTAGGGTACCCCGACCGTTTTTCTCATCGCCTGAAACACTATCAACGTTAAGTTTATGTGAAAAACGTGTCAGTGTTGACAGCTTTTCGAGTGCTATTTCGCCGACGATGNATTTTACTTTTACGTAGAACGCTGTGTAGCCAATAAGAGCTGNAGCAATCTTTAAATAGACCTTTNTATGTTTGATCCATACACATCTACTTGCCTTTTTCAAGCTGTTGTTTGTGAAATNGGCGTGTGCAGCAAAACAGGGGTCATAGTTTAAAGTTCAAACTGTATTATGAGATTGCTTTCACGTCGCAACCAGCTTAGGCAGGGTGCGTTCCAAGTTTCTGCAAAGACTCAATGGCCAACCGTTTGTCGAAACGAATGTGAGAGCAATGAAAGTTGAATCTCACGTTGAACCATTTCCGAAGTAGCTGCACCACGTCCTAAACTACTCGCACGTTCAGGTGGAAAACTGTACCAACCCAGCCAAACACTTCCGTGCTCTGCGCAGAACTGGAGGTTTTTGTGCAGTGGCTGAAACGTGTTTTCAGGGTCGAATATTATCGAGAGCTGTGGTTTTGCAAATTGCTGCTAAAACTTTTTGAATGGTGCAGAAAATTAATAACTGTAGTGGTTGACAATAGCGAAAAATGGGAACGGCTCCATTCCTTCTTACAGTAAATTTTACGTGAACATCATTCTGAAGTTATGCTTTCGTTTAATGCACTTTGTGGCCGTTTACATTGCGGACGTTCATATAACAATTGTCGTTTACTATTTAAAGTGGTTTTCGTTTAATTGTGGACCACGAAGCCCAGATCATATGTAATGCTTCTATTTTTAGATAACGCTTTAGGTTCTTTTGTTTGCGGGAATCCGTAGTTTGCGTCCGGATGCCATTTGTATAACTTCACGCAAAGGAAGCCGGCAGGATTTTCAGCTGAGTCCAAAGTCAAAACAAGCTTTCAGATCAGCAGCTGTCAAGGTGGAGAAGAAGGTTTGTGAATTGAAAACATCTTTTTTCTACCGTAAAATGTGTTCCATCACACGCTTCGTTTGGCGTAACGTCTTTTACGCCTTTTAATAAATCGATGAAGGTGTAGGTGGCTTTGGTTGACTTGAATCGGGTGTTTTGCGAATCAACCACACCTTGCCAAAAATTGTTTTTATTTTCTTTGCAGACAGAAACTAATAAGCAAAGCGGTNTCTTGTTTAGCNGATTCCATAATTTCATAAAACGAAGCTAAATCATTGCCAATTGCANAAGTGGTACTAATAACTTCATTAATGTAATATCGAATATGCGTGAAATATTAAAACTCAAGTATTTGTTTTGTTTGTTTGCACTCTTCTGCATAGCTTGTTTTAGCTCTAAAGTCGCGGTGCCTGATTACCTGTTAACATTCAGTCACTTAAAAATTGTATTTCTGTTTGGTTGAAAAGAGTCCTTCAAGTTTTAAATATTATTTTGCTTGTTGCAGGAACGATGAGTTCCCCGGCCAGGAACAAGCCGTTGCTTAGCAACGAAGAGCAGCTGTGGCTGATGCGTCAGGTCAAGCTGAACGCCATGACCATCGACGAAGCAGTCACGTGGACAAAGAACCGCGAGAACGAGCTGAGAAACCAGCAAGCTGAAAAGGTGCGGATGAATTTGTGTTAAACCAACAAGCTGAAAATGTGCGGATGAATTTGTGTTAGTTTATGGAGTTGTTTTTTTTGAAAACCAATTATTGCAGTTTGGAGTGCTGGTAACTCCTACTGCTCTTACTTTAACATTAGTAGCAGTTTTGAAGCCAGGGTAGGTTTGAAATCATGCCATGTGGCGCGAAATCAATAAGGAGGTGAATTTGCATCTGGTGGAACTTGTGGTTGACGGCATCATTGATTTTAAGCCGTCGTGTGTTGTCGCATCGGTTTTAAATTGAGGAAGGAAAAACGAAATAACGTTTTCAATATTAGATCTCCTGTGTTGTTGCTTCCTGCCTATATGCATAACGCCTTGATGTATGATCTTTATCAGTTCCTATTGAGCAAATCAGTGGCGCTATGTTTCCTGCATATTTCAAACGCGTTTTGATGCTTCTTGCGTTTGTCCAAAACCTGTGTGGTCGTCATCACTTCATAGCGAAAGAATCAGTGAATCTGTATAAACAGCTGTGTTGCATTTGACGTGTGTTGAACGTGTTTGTTGTGGTTGTTTTGGACAAAAATCTCAGTAAGCTTCGCACGCCTCCGCTTAAGCTCAAGCACGGACTCAATAAATTTTTTGTGGTTTAAATGCAGGTGCCATACCAAACTGCAGACCTGATTTTGAGTAGTTTGTAAGCTGAAACTTCATCGCCATTGCGACCTTCAGAATTTATGCCCTGCTTCGTCTATAACAAGTTTGTTTTGACCGCGCTCGCGACATTTGTCTTTCTCGTTTCAGGACAAACCTCCCCCAAGTCCGAAGAGTTATGCGCGCCCAAAAAACGTTTTGAAAAATTTTTTAAACAAAAAACCTGCCAAGAAACCTGAGGTATGTTCAGTTACTTGTTTTCTTCAATCATTTTTGTCTTGATCACCCGCGGACACGTTGCTGGAGTCAGGGGCGGATCCAAGGAAGGGGCGATTTGGGCGATCGCCCCCCTAAAACCTACGAAAATAACTTCATTCACCATCCTTTTTTACAATTCGGAAAACAGCATTTGCGATATAAGGCCATTTTGCCGTCCATTGTTTTGTCACAGCAGTGTTGTGAAGTATACTTCATCTCTCTTACAGTAGTGAACCCGTAATGAGGCTTGACTACCAAATATTACTGAAATCGCCCCCTCTAACCTTATTGGCTGGATCCGCCCCGGGCTGGAGTTGCGCGACACTTTGTTGTGCACGAAGCTGCGCCAAAGCTATTTTTTCATTGCAGGTCAATACTTTTGTTTGCTTATTGTTATAAGCCTTGCTGCCGAAGCAAAGAACAACGCGCGAGACAGTTCCGAAAATTCCCTAAGGAATGCTTTGCTTCGTTCTACCGAAATTATGAGAACGAGCCTTGGGGGGAAGGTTGCCCAATTCGTAATTCGCAACAACTTTATAAAATCAGGCTTAGCGCAGAAAATGGAGAACTTGATGCGGACGAGAACTTGTTGGCGACATATTTCCATCATGAGTTTTTGCAAGCACCACACGTTGCACACCCACTGAAGAACTTATAAATTGCGCAATGGTCACAAGTGGATTTTGGTAAACGTACTGCAGCCTGAGACGGACTGCTTAGTCAGGGGTGGCCGACCAGTCAGGGATCAAGAGCCATATGTCTTACTGTGTTACCGCAAAGAGCCACATCATACGAATGGGCACACATGAACATCACCCCATCTCTTCCTCACTCGCACTCATACTTTTGCTCAGCTAGATAGATTTTAGATAGATAAAATATTTTCAGATAGATAGCGTTTATTGGCGTAGCCGCAAACATTCAACGATTTTATGCAAATTAAAATTAAGGCGCTGGGACACCGAAAAAAACCTGTCAAGCAGGTTATCTCGTCGGGCACCCCTCGACACTTTCATAAAATTCATTATAGTTTAAAGTTAATGGCCAGATTCTTGCGAATTTAACAAGGTTACGTTTTTTGGAGAGGTTGAGGTCTGTTGGATGATCAACGCAGTTGCGCGGGAGTGCTGGGTCGCAACCGGTATCTATCGTGCTTGTAGCAGTTCCGCAAGGAGTTAAGCATGGCAAAGAAAGTGTAAACCCAGCTAAAATGGACCTCTGCTCGGATCTCCATAAACCTTTCCGCACCCACGCAGACAACTATTGCTCTGTAGCATTTCGTATTTTGGTGCCAAGCAGAGGTCAATTCTCCAACTTCCGCAAAAGCCAGCCGCTTGAGGAGCCACGCGCACTGTGGTGTACAAAGCTTCATAAGTTGTGCAGAAGCATTTCATAATGGTGCAGAAATCCTCCAAGGGCGCCGGCCTGCTGCATATGATGGAGAAGAATCTTTTTGGCGCATTTTCCCTGCAAAAGAAAGAGACCGCGACAGCAAAAAAATAACGAAAAAACATGAAACAGCAATAAACAGTCAATTCATACACGCAAAACACACTAGCATCTAAAACTGATGTTGGACTTACAGTATATACTTGTCAAACCAAAATCAATGGTACATTACAAATAGGCAGAGATCGGTAAACCCAATTTGTACAGCTCTAACCTTAGCGTCATTTCATAGCATCGTATAGGCTTATCAATTAAAACTGTAGGGATTGCAAAACAAGTTTTGAATCGTATAACCCAATTTCAATTATTTGTAGGGTACATTTAACTTAAGTTTTAACTTCTAATAAAAACAATTTTGTTTCAGCAGCCAGAGAAAACGTCGCTTTCTAGCGCTGAGGATGCCACCGATGTACTGACAGCTTTTGCTCAAGATTTGAAACACAAAAAAATTTACAACTTTTCTATTTACAAATATGTGAAAAACAAAAGTCCGCAGAAAAGAATCTTGCAGGTATTTTACAATTAAAAACTTAGTTTTGTAAGCTGACTTGTTTACATAGAAGGAACGTGAAATCATTTTTAGAGCAAAGTTGAAGAAAATCGCACGCAATCGCGAAAAACGTGTTAAACTTAAGCCTCAATACTATCGCAGTGAGACCACAAGACGAGGAAGTCTTTTTGCCGACTTCGAGAACTAATTTCTAAATGCTATGTATGTTGCGTTCGTGTCTATTCAAAGCGCAGAGCAGAACAATGAAGAACTTACTAATAACGCGTGTTTGACGCGCAGTTGGAATAACATTGGGGGAATAATTTAAAAAACGCTAAAAAACGTCATATACCTTCTCTTTGCTTTGGTGAAGTTCTTCGAGAGCAATTCCCCTAAATCAGGGGTGTACAACCTATTGCTTTTGCCGGCCGCATTACTTTTATTTATATGAAGTACGGCCGCCAATGAGCTCGAGTTATGTTTATGAGATACGTTTAATTAAGGTTTAGGTTTTATCCGGTATTTGTCATTTTCTTGTGCCTAAAACTATAATAAAATGTCCAAACATTTTAACGCATTTATTAAAAGAAAGGTTTGCAAAGCATCGTAGCAATTAATGACTCCCTTGCTCTTGCTTGTTGACATGATTTTGTTTTAATATACGCCAGCACGGCCGCCAAATCTTATATTTTATGTTACCTGTGGACGGCCGCAAATTTCATTATCGAAGGCCGCAGGTTGTGCACCGTTGCCCTAAATCTACATGAAAGACTTTAGCAATCGTGCCTCACTGGAGCTTTACGATTGGTCAATCAAGCACTGCCGGCAAATTATCGGCGGTCGCAAAAAATGCAACCTTAAATTGTGTGCGAAAAGAATGGTCAGTTCTGACGTGCTGTCGGTTGTGGTGGTATGCGGACTGCGAAAGAGGTACTTTGTGTTTTCATGAGATCGACTATGACAGCAAGGTGGTCTCGCTCATACACCGAGGTAACATCCTCAAGAACTATCCGTTCGCATCGTTTGTCAGCGTCGATGGTCAGGTAAGCTCTGCTGTTTTTACAAAGCCGTGCTTACGCAGAAAATTATAAACACTCGCGAAGAGGAGTTCGAAGCGTCCGCGAATCAAAGCGGAACCGTGAGTTCAGTTTGTGGTGACGCTTACCGTTTCATTGATTTTGTTGTGCAAGACGTCAATATACCGCTTTGGAACAGTGTATTAATTGTCACTTCTGCCTTGTTTCTAACGCGAACAGAAGGTGGGAAACCGTGCAGCTGATCAGGGAAACGAATAGGATTGAAGTGTTTACAGCAGTGGTTCTTAACCTTTTTTCCAGCACGCCCTCCTTAAGGAATTTTCCTTTGTTTCACGCCCCCCTGAGTTTAAACAAGTTGTAAAATAATGTATTTCTTGGAATATTTATCTGATTTTTTAAAGGTTTTGTGACAGACACGAAGTCCATAGAGCGCAAACACACACTATCTGGACAATGCAGATATTAAAAACAGACAAAACAGAACGATTAACAGCAAGTTTTGAAGTAGAGCAACAGGGTTACAGACACTTTCTTTAACACTATTGTTCGCTAACCCTCAACAGGGCACTGAGTCCAACTCTGGTCAAGGCCAGGTAGAAAGTAAAAGTATTGTGACATGCACACGCCCTCAAACAAACACTGTAACTTCCGAGCACTCAGTTGCAAAAGTAAATTGCGGTTGTATAAACAATCAGACTGCATCAAAGCGCGCAACCAACCATACGCATGGGTGGCGGAACCTTGTTCAAAGTGGGGGGGACACAAGTGCACGTTAAAAAACTATAGAAAGATTTGTGGTTTGAATTGGCAACTGTGACGTCGCAAGCATTGAAATGTGACGTTATTAACTTTTTTCAGCATGTTTAAGCAAATGTATGCAATGTTTTATAAGCCCTCCATGATCCCTACCTAGACTACACCCTATATATCTATGCTACACTGACGAGTGCATACACCTAACTATAGTTGTTCTTATTGTGTTACAAAAACTTATTTATGCAAAATCTAAAATTGGAGGAAAGGTCCCCCCAGAAGAATATGTGGAGGGCCTAGGCCCATGCCAAGCCCTCGGTTCCGACAAGAAAGAAGTACATATTTTTTCACATCAAGGCCTCAAAAGTAGGAATGTTGTATTGGATCTGATGACTACTAACACTCGCTCCCCACGGCAGGTTGTGCAGAGCCCTGAACCCAAAAATATAGGCCACTGATTACTTGACAATTTTTGGCCAATATTTGGTGCAAGACAGGCCCGTAACCACGAGGGGGCATTCGGGGGCAGTGCCCCCCCAAATTTCTTTTGTGCCCCCAAATGATTCAAACTCGAAAAAATAATAAATTTTGCAAATGCTTGTCTTCAGCCTGTTTGATCGTTACGCCAACTCGCAACATCACCACACGTTGCGGTAAAAGGTAACCTCATTGTTACAAAATAAACTGTATTAACGAATATTAACACTGGTAACAATTTCGATTTGTGACGTCACAGTCATTGGAGACAGTCTTTGGAAACCGTTTCTGCAGTCTCTCTGTTAGCGCGAAGAACTCCATGGCGCTATAGCAAGCTGGCTATGATAATGCTATAATATAAAGTCTTAGCCAGCGTTCTCTCTAAGAAAATTTTTCTGGCAGAGTTGCCAGAATTCTAAATGAATTACAAATTTTGTGAATTATTCTAATTTAGGATAAGCATAAAACCTTATGAAAATACGAACAAAGTAGGGCCTACACATTTATTTCAAATAGCTTCTCCTTGTTTTCTTGCTTTTCCAACGTTTCGGAATGTTGCAAGTGTACGAGAATCAGATTTCACTGCGCTAATGATTTGGTGGTACTGCGCAGTTGCACATCTTAGAGCAGGGTTTCTTAACCTGGGGTGCTAAAATCAATTTCAGGCGGTGCTGGAAAAGGTCACATATGTGGCGGAATACGTTTGTCTTTACTTATAGTAACCAGGTGTTAACCAATGGTAGGGGGTGCTGGACTGCTTAGGCATGACCAAAAGGGGTGCTGAAGTAGAAAAAGGTTAAAGAAACGCTGTCTTAGAGGGAACAATGGACTGGTGTTAGGCTTGCTTGTAGTCAGACAGAACTTCTTGTAATAGTCGAACCAAACCCAGTAGGATGTATGCGAATTAGAAGTTGATCCAGTAGGATAATGTATGCAAATTAGAAGGTTAGGGAATTCCGTGTCTGACGTAGAAATGCTTCAGCAGGTGTATAGGTATCACTGCAGCACTGACTAGCATAAATCAGAATAAAATGCAGCTAGCGCGTATTCCGTACTTAGTGTGTAGTGCAAGCAAGCTACATCTATCCCCACCCTCTAAATAAGCGAAACTACATCTCACTCTGAACAAGCTAAAAAAGTCAGTTTCATCTCGATTCAGAGAGGACGTCATTCATAACAAAACACATCGGAATTCACAATGAAAGTGGGAGTTTGAATTTGAAAGCATCTCACTTTGAAATCATTGATACTATTCAGAGCGAATTCAGCCACTGGTTTTTGGAATTAAATATGTCTCTCATCAAATCTTTGCGTGCTCGTTTACCAGCATCGAATTACTTTCTCGACAAGGAAGAATTACAACCTCTTTGTTCTTTAGTCAATTCAACTACCAAAAGTATCAGTGAAGATCTTCTCGATGCTGAAACTACTATTGTGAAAAGCATTGTCTCATCA
>JGI24158J21664_10013797_pt1 | contig 10641 bp, 10 predicted proteins | sample Ectturendosymbi3_FD_21664 | JGI IMG/M metagenome (IMG submission 21664)
TTTTGATAAGATTGTATATTTATTATATAATTCACAAAGTTTGTAATTCATTGAAAACTCCACTTACTCAGCCCTAAAATATCATGCTCACCAAAACAAATGTTTGCTCAGTGTAAAATTATTTTAGAAGGAACACTGATCATCAGCAATTTGAAAATGATAAACAAAATGTCGACGTTGCCCCACCCCCTGGAAAAATTTCTGCGGACGCCCATGAATGATCGCGCTTTCTCGCTTTCGCTTTTTGTTACTTTCGTGCTTTCACTCATTACGAATTGTTTCTTTCTTTCCGTTCTCTTAATTTCGGTTTCAAAATAAACAGAATCAACCCGCTTCTTGTTATTATTTAATCAAAATTACTTGCAACAACAAATGTTATACACAAATTACTATGGGTGTTGCAGACTATTCCAAACGACAATTAAAAACTGTTGGGCTCCCCATTTGAAGAGCACTGATCTAAACCGCATCCAAGTGACTACGTTTACTTGCTGCAACATACAAGTTTAAACAGCGCTACTTCACTATGCTGGCTAATGCCACCGGTAATTGTGTTGTAACAAACGTAACCTACAATGAGAATAAATATTATGTCGTCACGTGAACTTTTTATCTCGAGTCCTCGATGTACCTGCGCCAACGCCGGTGGCTACGTCATCAGATCGTTGTTATGTGCCACATTGCTTGTTGGTTCCGTAGCGGTGCAGTGTTAAAGTTTGACCAGTTTTATCACTCAAGCTTCTTCTCAAACCAAACTTAGACTTGTTTCCTCGTAACTGTACGTATGCGAAAGTGATTGATTTACGCATTATGGTTCTGTGAAGCATTGGGTTCATTGCAAATTGACGTCGCATCCCCCCACCAAATAAGCCTGTGTCGGCTACTGCATACACATTACACAAGCCTCGAGACGTAAACAGAGAATTAATCCCTCACACAAGGTTGCCGTAATGTAAAGCTCGTAAAGCTCTCATTCAAAGCATTTGATGCTGTACTGTGGACATTCGACTTGTTCCGACGCAGATGCTCGTGTACCTTCACGCTACGGGCATGTTGGCTTCTCCAAAATAACTTCATGCATCCACTTGTGGTTTTAATGTAGCAAGCAAATCGATCTTAGTCTTCTTCGTGAAGCACATTTCGCTGGTGGACAGTTTTCGCACTTATGCAAAGCCATTTATAAATTATTTTCCTTGAGGCCCATGTCACAGTACATATGGGCGTGTGGTCTGATAACTTTGAGGGTTCGTTATTGGAAGCTGAGCAGCGGAAAATAATCTAATTTGTTACGAACAAGTAGCGTTAAACCGACCGTACAATTTCGCCGAATTTGAGGTTTGGGCATCTGATGTCTTGCTTTAGGGCAAATGTCATCATCCATTACAACTATATCACCCCCTTAGTGCACTTTTTAATGGAATCGCCACTCAATCAATGCAATAAAGGCAACCACATTGATTTCTATTTGATCAGAACTCCGCTAAATAGTTCGTCGTATCATTCGACGGTGTTGTCCAGCACTCATTTCTTGTTTGTTTTACAACTGCAAGTAATTATCACACAGATGCTGCACATGGGAAAGCAGTTTACTACGGAGACTTTAAATTCTGTATTAGTTATGAGTTGCATCCCACTACACAGTTCATCTTTGGAAAAATACCTTGTTTGCTTGGCTACCAGAAAAAGTTTCAAATGTCAGCTATTTGTTAAGCACATTTACTATATTCATACAACAATAGAGGCAACTAGCAATGCTACGGGCCAAAGAAGACTGAGACGTGCATGAATTGAATACAAATAGTGCAGCAATAATAGAAACTGAGCGACACGCATAACAGATGCTTTTTGGTACAAGCGTCCTGAACTGTCTCGTGTCAGTTTTCGCAGCTATAACAACGTCTCTCCATGAATGAAAAGTGCAAAAGCATCTTCTGCACAAACACAGTCGCTCCTACCAGGTGACGGCGCTCGGGTTGGAAACTGCTGTTCGAAGATTAAATTACTCAAAACTTGTTTCACTTTTCTGCTTCTTCTTGCTGTAGACGTTGGTTATAAAAAGCCGTAGACGTTTTTCGTGAAGAGATTTAAGACATCAATGAGCAATCAACCGCTTTCTGAGTTTTATATTTGACAGCACACAGCTGAGCATAAAATAGGCTTATGAAAACATAACTATTACCAGATAACCGTACAGCTTTGACAAATCACACAAAATTTCAAAATTTTTAAGATTTTCCAACATTTTTTTCGTCATCGAATAAAATGTAAATGCTGATTTGACATCTTCACTTTTGTTTAATAATTTTTTGCACGGGATGCGCATTTTTTGAAGGGGAGCGTGGCCGCAAACAAGCGGAGGGGAAGGCGTTGCACAGAGAGGGCGGAAATTATTCAGGTTGCGGATATTTTGCTGGCTTTGTGACGTAAGTTCCAAGTTCCGACGGAAGGTGTACGATCATTGTCTGAAATTTGAAACATTTCATCTAAAAGTGAATTAAAGAACAAATAAAAAATTCGTCTGCTTTTTGGCGTAACAGTCGATAAAATCTCAGCACTTCACCAGTTTACAGGATCAACCTTATTTTTTCCAATTGTTACGTTTAATCCCTCAGTTGTAGCTCTACTGACTGCTCTGACATTTGGTATTCCGCTCTCAAAACATATTTTTTCCCCTAAAATTAACTGCAACTAATACGAATTACCCGATTTTGACAAATTTCACTCTGTTGGGAGAAGGCTTCTTTCTCTAACCCCCATCCCGTTCGCCAATGGCGGCAAGCATACCTAAAGCAACAAATGTTTTATCAGTTTACAAAACGCAGTGAGCCAGTGCATCACGAATACACTGATAAAAAGTTGTGTAGCTTCTGATCGCTGTCACATCTACTTACAGAGGTAAGGAAGCACTTTCTGAAATTGTCCATACAAATATATAATTCCATGGCATCGTTAAGAGCTTAGATATTTCTAAATATTTTTGTGTAACGGTATGTGGGTGAGAAGATCATCAGCAATAAATTATCGTTTGGAACACATTGTATCAGATTATCAATAGACCTGTAACTGTTATCAAACTATGTACGTGTAAGTGACGGATAATCAAACCTTGCCTGTTTTCGCTATTTCGGTGTTGATTTGTTGAAAAAAGCTTTCGGCAAAAAATCAGATTTTTCAAAGAAATAGTTTACATGAAGTCTCAGTATTCAGAGCACTAGAATTCAGTATGAAAAAAAAACTCATGAGTGCTGGGCCTGTCATCGTTAAATCATCTCTCATTGGAGATAAAGAAAATAGGTTGCTCAAAATTCCACCTGTTGCGACCACTCCGCTGGCGTTGTGCTGAATGCGCGGTTCACCACGAACGGAATGTGCGCGAAGAACAACACCATCTATATGTGTGACACGAACAAGCAATGATAGAGTGATTGCGGCGCATGAACTCTATAGTTGCTTGCTGCCACAGTGCGAAGCTTTGCGCAGATGCCCTTCGGGCTTTTCCGACTGCATTGGTTAGGGTCTACATATCCAACATTAATGTAGTAATATTTATAAAAAACTTAAAAATTGTTCAAAAAACTTTTGCAAGATTTTATAACTTGATTTTTTTCGAAAAGCTGTGCAAGAATTTCTATCTTGATCATTTTGAGTTTTGCGTAAGTACCCACACCAGAGTTCAATGAACTTTCTGTAGACTTTATCTACATTTCCCATATAATCATTTCGTCAAAAACGTTTTGCCCAACCAAATATTTTGCTTTTTCTGCAGCTTTGCCAACAATTGCCTCGTGAGATTTTGCTTCTTCATACTGCTTTGTCACAAAAACACTTGCTGCAATGTCTTGTTTCTTTGTTTTTGTTGTCAAAACACTTTGGATTCTTTACTTTTATGGTAGTATGTAGATGAATTTTACAGTTACACAAAGAGTGAAGTGGCGGGATTGTATAATACGTAGTTGCATATAGAGTGAGACGGGGTAACATATTGAAAAGTACAGAGTAAACAGTAACTAAGCCCCATGGAAGCGCGTAATAGTAAATAGCCCCATAAAAATAGTCGGTAAATCATTATGAAATTCTGCTTCTTCTGACTCGAGTCAAGTCTTTTTGAGAAAACTAGCTCGAGTCATTACGAGTCATTCAGAAACACAAATGAAGCCTGGTTGATCTCTGGTCCGGCGCTATTTTTCCAATAAGACGCCCAGACAATTCGGTGCAAACCAGCCCCAACAAATGCGGCTACTGTAGAACGCTTTGTTTAAAGCAAGTTGCACAGCTTCACCGGTTGAATATGCCATCAAAAAGATTGTCAACATTGCCTAGATTCCTTGATGACTTGAGAGATTTTAACGAATTTCAAAAAGACTCTTTCGTTTGTTTGTTATTGCTATGGCGCAAAAATTATGCGTGGTCTGAAACTAGCAAAAGTCCAAAAACAGCACTCAAATTTAGACTTATTTAACGCGTTAATGCGGTTTGCAGTCGGTAGTTCCTTTATGAATCTATAGGCAATATTAATTATTAATGATTTACTACTGATTGCATCTGTTTAAAACAACCTCTTCCCAAAACGGTTGCAAATGTAAATCTCTAGCTGATCTAACAAGAGCAGGCGTAGAAACTGCAGGAAGTATACGTGCCGTCCTGTACAAAGTGTGCTGCACATACCGAAAGGAATTCCTGCTGCCAAGTTCGAATCGTGTAAACACAAAGAGATGCTTGTGATTAACCGGCTCACTACACTGTTTTAGCGGACAGCTCTACATTACAAAGAAGCTAAGTTGAGCTGTCGGTCACGCATAACAAACATTGCGGTTTGGAAGAAGCAGATACCCAACCATCACGCGCGATCGCCTAGTTCCAACTCCTTGGCAATTTCAACGACTGATCCACTGAAGCAACAGCCATCTTACGTAAAGGAGCTGCGCTCAAAAAACAAGTGAGTACTGTCGAGTACTTGCCTCACGTTTTCTTAATTACCACTTGATTTTGGAAGAAATAACAGATAACTAAGTAAAAAACAAACAAAAAAAATCCCACCTATTGCGGCCGATGCCCCTCCTCTCACAAGAGGGAAGGGAGCGCTGGAGAGGGTAGGCGGACAAAATAAATAAATACTTCACGCCATCTTCAAGTTCTGTACCACCAAACGTCTTTTAGAAGACTTCACATGCTACAGCCACCTTTTTGAGAAGAGAAATCCAGAAGAAACCTCAGTTAACAGCACTGGATGTGAAAAATCTGCATCCAGAGCTGCTTCAAAACGTTTCATTCCGAACAATGCAGGACCGTCTCCAGAAGGACTCAGGTTTTCCTTGCGGTAAATCTGCTAAGAAACCACTCCTAACTGAAAGTATGAAGAAGCAGCGAATTGCCATTGCCAAGCAACATGTCCATTGAACCCCTGAACAGTTGAAGAAAATTATGTTTTCTGATGAAAGTAACTTTCAAGTGTTTCGGATGGGTTCTTCCTTCATTCGACGACCATTATCATCTGATCGATTTGACCCCACGTTCAAAGTTCCAACTGTTAAACACCCAGATTCATTCACCATTTGAGGAGCTTTTTCTGGTGAAATGGTTAGGCCTAAGGCTGGCCTTTACTTCCTGCCCAAAAACCAAAAAATGAGTAGCGACACTTAAATAAAAAGTGCTGGAGGAGCATATGCTGGACTTGTTTCATACTCATGGCTGTGAAGTGTTTATGCAGGATAATGCTATGCTCCCACCCATAAGTCTAAAAAAGTGAAAAATTACCTCCAACAAAAGCAGATTAAAATGATTGAGTGACTTAGCAAATGTCCAGATTTAAGTCGAATGGAAAATTGCTGGCTGAAAATTAAATATCTTATGAAACAAAAGAAAATTCCAAACATGGACACCCTAAAAAATCAGTTGAAGAAAGTTTGGTGCCAGGAGGTGCGCTTGGATTATTTCAAACGTTTAGTGTTTCCATGCTTAAACGCTTGCAAATGGTCATAAAAAATAAGGGCAACATGACAAAATATGAATGTGTGTGTTTTTGTAAAATAAAAGTTGCTATGTAAGACCAAACGCTTGTTTTTGAAGGAAAAATGAAGCAGGTCCTAAGCCATTTGCGCCAGCTCAATCGTCAATCGCAGTTTGCTTTTTAACCAACGCCGATGAAACAACACATGTGTACATTTTCTCGAAGCGTGTACTCAAGTCAGTCAAGCCAATTGAAAGACTCCTTAGTCGCATTTGCCTGAAGCACCGAGTTGGATTTAAGTGCGAAAAACGATCTAGGTTTCCCTTTTTTTGGGAAAAAACGCCAGCGGAAGACGTTTCTTAAGATCAGCCGCCGATTGGTCGACAGCGTTCAGGTGCAACTGAAATAAAGCGAAGGCACGCTTCGCGCACGTAAAAAAGGCTTGAGGCACGACAGTCATTACACAAAGCTGTGCGGGCACTATCAGGTGGAAAGGAGGCGCGGAAACACGAGTATTACGCTTATCTGCGCTAGAGAAGCCATGCGAAGCTAAGCGGGCAGACAGAATTTCGTTACTTACTATGGAAGGTGCTTATATGTGATAGAGACTACGTTTTTCCGACATTGTACATGAATAAAGCAATGAGCAGTTCGAAAATTGCCATTGTTTTGCTGCTTGTTTTGTACGTAACGTTGCTGGTAGTTGTTGAGAGCGACGCAAGAAAAAATCGGAGACGCAGAGGTCAGAATACAGGAATGCGAAGTGCTGACAAGATGATGCATGGAAAGAACCGAAGAAATGCGCAAGGAGCAATGGCAAGGTTAGCACATTTCAATTTTGAAACCTGTTCAGCATAGTGATCTTTAACGATTAAATCGAATTAACAAACACTGAAACGAGAACAGACAGTTTGTCAGCAAACGCATATTTTCTAAGATCAAAGATGGCGGATGCTGTTGGTTGCTAAAAGAACATTGCCGGTTTATTCTTGGAAAGGAGAGTTGGTTTGTCTCGCGACAACGTCTCAAGCAACATTTCGCGTTTTTTTCAAGAGGAGCGGTACTAAAGATACCCTGCCGGCATTAAAGATTCCGGCTAAAACAACGAAACGGTTTTTCGCAGAATGTACAGCAACAAGACGAGAGGAAGGTGTACTGGGAAGATGATTTCAGTTTGCGCCAAACTGGCAATGAAATGCCGTACGAACACCATCACCAAACGTAGTATACCAAGCGACGAAGGTAATATTTTTCGAGCACTATTAATTTTGAATATCGGCAATGTGACTGCACCGTTGAGCAAAATAAGTGACGGAGTGATTAGGAGGCGAGATAACCAGGTATACCTGTATAGATGCGTGTGCAAAGGTATTTGTTTGGCTATTTTTGCCAATCAGTGCGCTTTGGTGTCGTGTGCCTGTCAGCGGCAATCCGTCATCACGCAAACTCCCTCATCCGTCTAGACAAGTGTTTGTCAACCTGTTTCTGATCGCGTGCAAACGGGTGGTTTTATTGTTACTGCGTACCATCTGTTCCAGAAAACATAATTTGCTCAAACGTACTCGTGATTGCTATGAAAAACACATGAATTAACAAAAGAAAACAAAGCAGAATCTAATGCGAGTGCTGCAACTATTTCTTCTCCACAAACTACTCTATAAGGGGTGGAACCACGTTCTCAGCTTGTCGGAAATCACGTCCAGGGAGCTGTAAACCAGCAGCTGCGAAACAGCATTACGAGCAGGTTTCCCTCTAAGAAAATTTTACACTGAGCAAATGTTTCTTTTAGTGAGCATGCATATTTTAAGGCTAAGTCAGCAGCGTTCTAAGCGAATTAAATGATTACAAACTTCGTGGATTATTAGAATAAAATCTTATCGAAATACGAACGAAGTACACATTTAATACAAATAGCTTCTTGTTTTCGTGCTTTACCAATGTTTATTCGCTTTGCCAGCTTTACTGCTGAATCTTGATAGGTAGCTGGAATGTTGCAAGTGCACGAGATCGAGATTTAACTGCGCGAATATTGTGGTGATACTGCGCAGTTACGCACCTTACTGCGCAGTTACGCACCTTAGAAGTTCAGAAATCACTGATTACGAGCCAGAGTCGGGTACATCAAATCCACGCAGAAAATTATAGATCATTCCCTGTACTTTGTTTATCTGACGCTAAACTTTAAACTTTGGATATGATCCGGAAGTAGCTTGTGCACCACCTGGGAAGCCCTCACGTACCTTTAGTTATACGCGTACCTCAGGTTGAGAAAAACTGGCTTACAATCTTGGTGTAGATTTCGAAAAGCTTACTGTTTAACTCTTGATGTCTTTTAAACATGCGCTATTGACACAGCACGATCACAAGTTGGCAAACTCGGTGGAAAACCCACGCAGCAGGTGACTGACACTGCAGATGATCTTTGAACGAGAAAATTGAACTTTGTAAGCGTTTGAAGCACAGGCGTAGCCTATGCTAATCACCATCGGCCGACAGTGGCCATGGCTACCCACAAATTTTTAGCATATCTAGTCATTTTGCGCTTTGAGAAGCGGCGTCCCAAACAAAAATACTGTTGCTCGCCTAAAGTCAAACATTTTGTCTTATCCAAAATTTTTGGACTGGCTACGCTACTGGTTTGAAGCAGTTCTGGACATTCATTTTTAACTAAATAAGGTCAGACTCTTTTTGGACCGCTAACAATGTGTCGCTTTGCGCAGAAACAACTCCACACAACTCTGGTAAAAAGCGGCGAAGAAAGCGGACACGACGGAGACGCTGCGGTCGGTGGCGAGTCAGGCGAGGGAGGAGATGCGTCAAGGTCACCTGCGGCTCCTGCTTCAGTCGCTGCTGGAAATTGAGCTGAAGAGAAAGAGCACGTTTGCGATCCTATTAAAAAGGATGATCATCAGCACACCGCCTTCAGAGGTGCTTGACATTTCGTGCGAGAGACACTGGATCAATGCAAAATAACCAACATGGCCTGGACAAGCAGCACGAGTGTCTGCAAAAAACAACGGGTTTCCTTCATAGATTTTTAAAATCCCGAGATATGCAACAGACATCGTCATTTTCTCAACTCACCAAAAGTTTCAACCGCTCACATTGATGCAAACATATCCAAGCTTACGCAGTTGGCCCAGTTTGCGGTGCACACAGTCTGTGGCCTGCCAAGAGATCTACCCTCGGGATCTCAACCTACGTCATGTGTTTATCAAGCCGCGACCAGATTCGTGTAAAACTTCTATATACTTCAATTGCTTGATATTGCATATTACTTTAGAAGTAATTAACTCGCTCGCAGCTAATCGCTTTTGCGTTGTTTAGGAGCTCAACTTTTTGTGCAGTTATTCCAGAAGTCCGACCGCATTCTCTTATGGTTTATGAAAGATAGCTTGAAGTTATTTATTGAGTGGGTGCACTGCTGCTCCGTTTGTTTTGTATTTCTTTCACTATTTATAAAGCTTTTTACCTTGTTTCATTCAAGTTAGTTTGCTATAACTGGACACAAGCAAGTCTCTGTTATTCTCCAGTTGTTGGTGATTGTATTTACCGTTACTTCAACAGCCTCAGAAAATAAGACCACGTTTCCAATGTTGTTTTGTCCGAACTTTTATTCCTTTATTTTACATCCTTGATGAATCAACGCAATTGACAAAGCATTTGGTGTTCCATAATTAAGTGAGTAAACCATCAATTTTATCTTTTCATAAAAAAGAATAAATTTAGTTTCATGGCCACATGGGATGGGGTCAAGTTTTTGAAAACTTTTTCTAAGCAATGAGTACGCTTTTTATTATTAAAGCTGTTTATCAGTATTGTGACTGCATGTGTAGCGAAAAATGTTCAACAAGTTTAGTGTTTGTATATGCACATAAAGTTTACCGCAGCACTTTTGCTTTTGTCTTCCTCAGATGCACTGCATGTAATTGATATGATTTTTCTTAAAATTACAGAAACCAAGCGGGTGGCTTTGATTTACTGTAAATCAGAAAGCACAATTGTCACGGTGAGGTCGTATGTATAAAATTACCTCGAAGCAATTGTCAGGTGTTCTCCTACTTTACCTTTATTCTGAAAGCTGTACAACAAAAGATATTCAGTTTTATTGTTTTGCAATACACTGTACATAAGGTTTTATGTGGAAAAGCGAAAAGCTCATCGCTGTTAATATTTCCCAAACTTCAAAATTTACAAGGTTACCTTTGAAAAAAAGTTTTTGCTGCATTGTTCATAATCCAAAAAAAACAAAAAAACAAGAGCCTGGGTAAAAATCCCGCGATTGTCTGCTTGTTTTTCTTTCTTTCTGTCACTCGTTACAGAAACATAAAACTTTCACATTTGCGCGTGTCATATTTCCAGCCTCATTCAATTTGAGGTTAACAAAGTGCCGAATAAGAATAGTTATTTGCCAATAATAGCAAAGCCACCGCAGTGGCCATACATCAAGCGAATCAGTCGCAATAGTTTACTTGCACAAGGAAACTAGTTTCGTGTTCGACACATCTTCAGTCCTATGCGAAAGTTGACAATGAAACAAAGTTAGAAAAACTACGTACTGTGCTAAGAATTTAAGAGCAGCGATAAGCGCTTCGCGGGGAAAGCGTCCGAATCGACAGCAATAGAGATCACATGCCATGATCACTCTATGCTGTATTGGGATGCGCGGGATTTTATACTTCTCAGCTAGCTCA
>JGI24158J21664_10013799_pt1 | contig 10640 bp, 8 predicted proteins | sample Ectturendosymbi3_FD_21664 | JGI IMG/M metagenome (IMG submission 21664)
AAACTTACAGCCTTGAAAGCATTTTCCTAGTTAGATGCCTACCAGTTAGCTGTCCAGAGTTCTGCATTAGCAATTCGCATGCCAGTGCATCAGAGCAGTGACTGCAGCACGCCATCTGCAGGAAAACTAACAGCAATATTCTACCTACGAATCTTCGCCCAGAGGCAGCGCTAAAAACATTAATTCGGACATATATTGTTTGAATTAGAATCTTGGCAAAGCTGAAACGCACGGTTGATATCGCAAGAATGCGAAGAGGATACATTTTGAAATAAGATTTAGTTGCAGCAGCACAACGAAGTGCATGATGATTTACGCATCACCTTCGAGTGCCTGAAAGCGAAGGCCCGATGCCATCATTGCACTTGCGTCCAATGGTGGAGTGGTCGAGTCGTACAATCAAGTAGGGAGGGGTTACTCTGGCGGTTTGCTGCCACCGCACGTTGTGCGTTGCTACTTCAAACACGATTTCTTGATAAAACATTGGTTTCGTTTTAGTGAAGTGCTGGGGTAAGTAATCAAAATTTTTCGGAAATGGAACCTGTTATGTCTTTGTAGTGAAAAGTACAACCAATCGCCGTCTGAATTTGTTGATCACGTTCGCAACACATACCGTCACAGCGCATGTCTTTCCATAGGATTGACATTTTTCCTTCGGAAATAGTCGCTACCTTCACGTCAGTCGATTGTTGTTTGTGAGCATAGGCGTAGCCAGAGGGGCCTAGGGTGCCATGCCCCCCACATTTGTAGAACATATAGTCATTTTGTGCTTTGAGAGGCGGTATCCCAAACAAAATAGCGTTATTCGCCTAAAATCAAACATTTTTCCCCAAAAAAAATTTTTTGGGCTACTCTACTGTTTGTGAACAGCAAAGTTTGATCGCGATGTCGAAAGAACTGAGACTGATGCGATGCTTAGTCGTGGATTGCAACAATGACCGCGGTGCAGCGCGGCATGTTGCTCATCCCACTCACACGACGCTTTTAGCTGGACCACATGCAACGCGACGAAATTATTTAAAGACAATTGACGGAAGGCCGAGGCCTGGGTGATGCCTTTTGTCTCGTCAAGCAACCCAAGTTAGTAGATACAAAATCAACGGCATGTCGTCTCGTCGTGTGTCGGAGCGGAATAGTTTTTCGAGGAAAATAATCAGAAATGAACCAAAGCGTTTGTCGCTGTGTTCGAACCTTTTCTGTTGCAGGCGCGCACGGCTGCGTACTGAGCACTGATGATTATTTCATATCGCCGAACGGCGAGTATCGTTTCGATCGGAACTTGCTCACAGAAGCGCATGCTTGGAACCGGTCTCGCGCAGAGCGGGCCCTGAAAGAAGGTACGTCCTGTATGTGTGAAGAACGCCGCTGCGTTCGTACAGCGGACGACATAGGCTGTCTTTGCCAAATTTCTCTGATAATGTCTGTGATAGAAACTTTTTTCCCGATGCATAATCTTGTTTTGTTCGCCTTTTCCATTAAAACTTATGCTTCTACGCTTAATACTGTGATTCTTAGCCCACTTCTAAGTAACAAGCTTGCCGACTTAAAAAATGTAAAATGGATATGAAACCTCAAAATCGGAAACTTACTGTGAAAACAGGAACTGTTCGTTCTCAGGTGCATTGCCTTTCTCGCCTGGCGAATCGTGTTGCAGACAGCGTTGTTTGAGTTTGTGATCCAAATTCAAAATACTATACAAGAAATTCAAAAAACTCTAAAAAATCATATAAACTAATTCTGCGTTCGCTTCGACGTGTGATACAGTAAGAAAACTGAAATCTCGACAAGCTTTAAAAAATTCGAGGCAACCGAATGAACTTCGTGGTACATTATGCAGATCAGAACTAGATGCTTCGCTGCTTCATTAGAATTACGTTCGTTTTTCTGACATTTTTTCGAGTTTCTCGCATGATTCTTGCTGTTTTTTCCTAATAAACCATTTTTTCAAACGCAATTTTTGTCCCGTGCCCAGGGCGGTCACCCATCATCATCGACAACACAAACATATGCGCCTGGGAAATGCAGCCCTACGTTTTGAAAGCCGATAGTTACAACTACAGAGTCGAAATTCGGGAACCTGAGACATGGTGGAAAAACAAAGGTATGCGTCGAATGTATCGTTAACTTAATAAATGCTTTGCACCAAGATTTTAACTACAGTCTTCTGATCCTGTTTTCAGTCTCTGAACTGGAAAGGCGCAATCACCACGGAGTGACGAAAGCCTCAATCCTCGCTATGCTGGACAGGTCAGGCAGTGCATGGACTGACAAGAGCAACATAGTTGTTTTTCCGTGTAGTTTAAATGATGCTTCTGTTGCCTTATTGTGACAAAACAGTAGACTCCTTTTCACGTTGTTTTCAGATTTCTGAGTTTTGCTTGACTTGCACGTTTTCTTTGATCACAAGCTTGATTTAATTTCAGAAAAGCCTTTGACGCGTTCCGACCTTATTTTTTCCCCTTGTGGTGAATCTTGCGCTGTGTTAGAATGTTAACACCAGGAACACACCACAGCTCAGCGATAACGTGTCCGTTGAACAACCCCACTTGCAATCAGGGTTGCGGAGTCGGAGGTGCCCGACTCCGACTTTCCAAAATTTCCGACACCGACTCCGACTCCTTAACATAAAGGGAATGAAATTTCGCTGTTAAAATCAATGGGAATTGTGGTAAACAGAAAGAAATCTCTGTTTCAACAAAAGTTTCAAAGGAATTTGTACAATTTCAACAGGAATTTCCAATTTAGGAGTGTGATGTAGAAAATGATCCAATTAGACATCCGGAGTCGGACACAAGAATCCGACTCCGACTCCCAGTGTTGTTAGAAATCTGACTCCACCCAAAAACCTCGGACTCCGCAACCCTGCTTGCAATACTAGATTTACCTGGCATAAGGTTTCTTTAACGCTTCCGCGTTGAAAAAGAACATCTCGAAACTGGCGTCAATTAATTGCATCAGAAGACAAAGAAGGCGCGTTACAAACCTGGTTCTATCGTGTATCAGATTGACGCATATCGCTTGAGGCTTAACCTCGGTAATACGAAGTTCTATGATCATGCAGTGCCTAACAATTTTACGGAGATTGTAGTCGGGGTCATGTCCGTACTGAAACAGCAATGTGTTCGGTGTTGTTTATAAACGTGGTACTGCCTTGTTTTTCCATTCTGAGTAAGATGATGTTTGTTGTATCGAAATCTAAAGATATCATACATTCAAATGTTTGTACTTTTGTTGCAGGTACGAGAAAAATGTTACCGTGGAAAGCTTACTGCGTGGTAGCTCTTCAAAGGTCCAAAACAAACCCCCTCAAAACTCGGGGAGTAATAATAATCTTGAATTTAAAATGTCCGAAAGGCCTGCGCTAGGACAGCGCTCCAAACCACCGGACGTGGATTGTGCGTCTACTAGCGGACACAGTGCTCAGTTCCTTAAGCCCGCAAGATGTGCTGTGCAGACTGTCGAACCAAAGCACAAGCAAAGCGTCGCGGGTGATGAAGACGCGATTCAGAAGACCTTTCTGGATCTCAGAGCAACCTTAGAACTGTGCAAAGTGAACGATAAAGAAAAAAGTGCTGATGTTGAGGCCAACTCCTTTTCTTGCCCAGCTCCAAGCGGATCAGCGCCCGCAATCAAGGACAGTGCTCTTTCTTGTCCTGATCCAAGTAGACCAAAACCTACAGTCCCAGACTGTTTCAATACCCCCGAATCCAGCAACTGCTCACCGCAACAAACCATCTCGCATTCGGTTTTGAACGATTCGAACGAATCTTCCCAGCTATTGTCTCGTACGGAGGGCGACGATTCTCTCTGTCATCCCCAAAGTAGCGACGGTGGTGAGGTCGGCAGATCATCAAACGACGCTGCATGTTCGCAGCACGTGCTCAGAAAAAAGACCGCGAAATCTGCCGCCAACGAAAACCTGCTGGCCGGCGCCCAGGACTTGGGCCACGGCGACTGGACCTCCTTGCTGGGCCTCATTCCACCTGCTTCAACACCACCTCCTTCGCAAACGCGGAATCCGGACAAGACGCCATCACGTGCGGACGCGTGCTCGTGGACCGATCCCGACGACTTCGTCGCTCTGCGAAAAGCCGAGCAGTGCGTAGGATCGCTGACGGACTTTCCCGCCGCTGTGCTTTTTTCCAGCTCCGCCAATTTCGTTTCTGTCGCCGAAATGCGGGCGAAGCTCCCCCCGAACGTTTTGAACAAGAGCACATTGACGGATGATTTGGAAAGCGCGGTAAGTTCAACCTGATGCTTGCGTTCAGGTAACAAGTCGCCTGGTGGAGTGGTCACAGTGTGCTTTACGCGCCACTCACTCAGCTTTTCTCCTTGTTTTTGAGATATTGTGAATGCCTTTGGTAGTTGTCAGGCTGTCTTTCATTGCCTTGTTTTTTTTTTCTCTTTCCATGGTTGAACATCGTAAATGCAGCATAGTGCTGCCAAGTGCGTTCTATAAAACACCGTAGGTTTTTTCAAATTATACTTAGTACAGTGTCTTCACTGGACGTGAATGAACTGTGAGAAATGGTAACATTTTTGAGGAAATCCAGTGTCAGGCATTCCAATTGGATATTAGCCATTCATCGTGCGGGAAAACCTGCCAACAGTGGATAGCAATTTTTGTTGTTCTATTTTCCGGTGCATGTGGGTGAGTTGCCCAGTATGCACGGTGTTCCAAGAAATGTGTTGTCATTTGGGATGTATGCATCTGATTAAAGACAAACTGCAGACGTGTACTAAATCGATTTAATGATTAATGGGGCAAGATTAAGCCTTTATTCAGATGTATGCCGATTTTATAAACGATTTCACAAGTTTTCAATATGCCCATCACCTGTAAAAAGTCGCACATCATGTGGTTTGTCCAGCTCCAGCATGTCTTCGGTGACAGTCTCCCGCACATTATCCCTCAGCTTGAGATTTTCGAAGCTGGGTGGGGTGGGGAAAAAGTTCCTGGGGTCCCCACACGAACAACTTTCCCTTTAAATTTTTTGTGCCATCTCCAAATCTGTATGGCAGCTGGTGCATTTTTTGTGGAGCTGCACAGTCTTCAACTGTATTTGGGCATAATAACACACGAGACCCCGTTTCTATTAAAATGAATGCAATTTCTCCAAGCGCATGAGGCACAAAATTTTGTATTGTTTCTACACATGCTTTTACAATTTGAGGTCATTTCATGACGATTTGTCAAGTTCATAAATTGCACAGTGATAACAATTAAACTTCTTTGAGCAATCTGTAGATACGTATTTATATCTATTACCAGCTGATTGGTTGAAAATTTTGTCCAAACAACATCCTTTGCAGTCCCCGAACGAGAGCAAGGATCTACAAACCCTCCAGCTTCTCTTCGAAAACTTACCCCCCGGTCACCTCCGAGACGTTTACGTGAAGTGCGACAGAAACTTACAGTGGACGACCGACGTGGTAGCCGAATCGAGTTTGTTCGGGTTGGATGAAGACCAGTTGATAAGTTGGTGCTTCTGTGTGACTCTCAATTGAAAAGCGCGATCTTTGTTTTGTCATTGTCCAACACTATATGTTGCAAAATCAACCTGAATCAGAAAAAAACGAAGAAACCAACTGTTTACTCTAAAATTCCCATCAGGATATGAGGGCAACTTTGTTTCACGTAGCCCTGAGTAACGACCAAGTCTACGGAAAGGGTCTTCGCACCCCTTGTTCAACCCTCTCACATCTATTGTTGGTATTAAAAACGCAGAGTAGTGAGTAAAATCTAAGATTTAACAGCCTGTTGAACTGTCAATTCCTTGATTGTTTTATTTAAGTCTGCTGTGCTGGCCAATGATTTCGAATCCATTTGATCACCTTACACCATCCTGCAACAGTCATGTCTACTCCCCAGTGCCGTATGCTGGTCATTTTTACTGAGTGTGCCTTGTTTGTGACGTCACACAACGACGTTATATTCACGTTTCCAATCCAACGTTTCGACGAAGTTTTTTTGACACAATATGCATATTATTNTACACGTGCTCTCCGTGTTCGTTATTCGTTGTTGNATAACTTAATATAACATTGCATTGACTTTAAACCAAGGGTGGAGAACCTGCGGTCCGCGTGAACATTTGATATGGCCCGCATCAGAATTTTCGTTACCCATGGTAGAACACAAGATCGCGTCAAAGCGAAAGTCAATGACAAGCAGACACGTAGATCGTAAGCCAAGAAAAGTATCTCTCGCTCCTTGACATAGTTTTTTTGCGGCCCGCCAGCGACACTGCACAATTCATCTGGCCTGTATTAGTAAATAGTTTCCCCGTCCCTGCTTTCAACTACCAGCGCTCCAACTAGGAGAACGAGGAAAATACACTCAACGCAACGACGACAACAACAACAGCTTCGCTTTTGGCCTCAGCGCTGGTAAACTTCTCAATGCAGATACAGCAAGGCCAGGAGGTGGCGCAAAGACACTCCCCGGCCATCCCGTCTGCCACCACCCAGACTGTAGCAATCACAACTGCCATATGTCAGATAGCGCGTTAAAACAGGGGAGGAAATACACTCAGCCCTACAACCGCGCAGTTCACAACTCCAAAAACAGTCTGCGCGAATGTCTTGTCGAATACGAGAAGTCGGGTCCAGAAGGTGTGCGACTGGAATGGCGCACACCCCGGGTTGCTAGATCAAAACTTGCTCTACTACAAAAGAACTGATGATGCGCATAAAGTAGCCCACGAAAGAAATTTTCATTTCTTTAATATGTAGCTGTTAAATGTACAACTACTGGCGCGACAGAACAGATACGAGCTTGTTTGAGCCGTTATGCTCAATCCGGCTGACCTGCCAATTAATGAAGGTTGAATGTGTCCTGGTAGATGTTGATGCTTTCATTACACGCAAAGGTGTGCGGCTGTATCAGCGCACACCCGGGGTTGCCACATCAAAAAACGAAACGGGAAACTAGTGATGCCTGGAAAATTCAACGAAATAAAGCAGTTTTAAATGGGGCAGTTTTGAAATTTGACTCAGAAAATCAATGAGACGTACATAGTGATCTTTCAAGCTTTCTTGTGATTTTCCCTTTGTCACACGATCTGGAAAAGTGTCACGATCAGTTTGATTGAGTGTGCGCCGGTCACCCGGAGTATACGCCCCTGCTACTTCGTTGCAGGTTCAAAGAAAAGCGGGACATGCCCGTCTCCCTCGGTGACCCTGGATGAATACTACAGCAGTTTGGCGCCTGCAGAAAATGCCGAGAAATGTGAGAGCGAAGGTACATTATGCTTTTTTAACCGCATTTCTCTTAAACGTTAGTGCAGTTTTGCGGTATTTGTATCCGCTATAGACGCAGACATCAGCAACAGGAAACTTGATTGAAACATGGATTGGTGTGGTATGATCGATGTGCTCACTTTATTGACACGCCACTAGGAACTTCACAGTTCGGTGACAAGCTCTTGAGTAGCTGTCATCATCACGATACCTCAAACGACCAACCGTGCAATGTTTCAAAACTGCCGCCAGATGCCACTATAAAGGGCTATACTTCTAACGGGCGATGAAGAAGTTACACCGGTAAGCTCACCACCACTTCCGCACTGAGGTTTTTCGCTTGAGCACTGCACCCTGCGCACATTGGACCGCACTGGCCTGGACTGAGCACGGCTTTCGTTCACTTCGGCGCCGGACGTCGGATGCAACATTTTCTGCCTATTTCCAGCAAGCCAATGGCAGCCGTGCTTCGGAAAGTACTGCTGCCTGCCGTTAGTTGCACCACACCATTTCTCCTTGTTCCCAGCAGGCTCCTGACCGCGCCATTTTGGCCTTTGCTGTCTCCAACCAGTCTTGGGCCCCCTCCGACCAGTGGTGGTTGAACGGTGGTCTGTCTTACGCAGCGTCGACACAACATGTCGCTGTGCAGCGCTCTATCCGAAAAACCAAAGAGCGAAAGACTCGTACTTCACAGCAGCGCGGTGGCATCTTGAGCACTCAAGCTCGAGCGGACTGTGTGAAAAAAACTGTATCTTTTGCTGCTGTTTCGTGTCGATGACGCACGAAGATTAATCCGCTGAAACTTCAGGTCATTGACCTTCATGTTTTCCCTCCTCTTCTCTGCGCAGGAGTCGATGAACCAGTGTTTTCCTTCGCGCTGCCGCCAGAGGCGCTGCAGAGATTGACGTCGTTCGTTGGGGAGGCGCCGGAGGATGACGTCGATTTCACGGAGGTGGAACTGACCATGGACTTGGCGAAACAGCTTTACGCGGCTTGGATGCGAACAAAGGCACGACGCTCCAGTNAGGTACAGGAGCTTTGACTGCAATCTCGCCAGTTTGAGTTGAGGAAGACCTGTTTATTATTTTATTTTNGTTAATTCTTTTTCTCTCTTCCCGCAGGACGCGGCAAAATCGCAAAGCACCCCTGCGTTGAAACCCGAAGCGTCCGTTTCGAGTTTGTCGTCGAGTCGCGTGTTCCAGGAAAACAAGGAGCACTCGTCGTTTGAATTGCAACAGATCCAAGAGGACGAACTGCTGGCAAGACGGCAAGTCTTTGTTCGAGTAACGTTTTGTTCAATGTATGCGATCGCATTCTCTTTTGCAAAAAGCGCTTGCGAGCGAATTTCTTTTTGCCACGTCTGGCAGCGAATTTAGAAGTATTCACGGCGTGGCCAGTAGTTCGGGTGAACTAACATTTCCTTTGCGCCCGTTAACGATGAGCACGAGGGTGGAAAAGGCCGTCAGTGCCTTTTTTCAAGTGTTCGGTATGGCCCGACCGGGAATCGAACCCTGCCCAACAGCTTCAGTGACGCGCGCTTAATCCACTGCACCACCTTACATCTTGAAAATCATCAGCACAAAAACACGTACAATTCATTTCCTCAAGGTCGCAACCACATCATGTTGATTGAAAGAATTCAATGTCTTCCTGTCGATCTTGGAATGCCTTCCTGCTCATAAGACCTGGCTCAGACTTTGACTTCGGTCGATCTCTTTCTCAATATTTGCTTTGCCACTCGCTTTGTCTCGACCCTTCTCTCGCCCCTTTCGCTTTTTCCTCTGTTCGCAGCTGCGCGTTCAACGATTCTTCTCTTCTCGTCTTCACCAACATTGCACTGGCAATGCCGCGCTTGACCAGTGACGTCACTTGCCTGTAAATCGATGGTCTGCGGTCCTTGTTGACCCCAACGAAGCCCGATGGCTTCGTCTCAGCAACAGTTCGAGACGCCCTGACAGCTTAAGCTTTTTTTTCAGATTGCAAATGGAAGAAGAGTATGGCTTACTTCCGTATAAGAAGAGCAGCATAGACCCGACGAAAATAGATCGGTTGGTCCGACCGTGTGTGCGCCACATCTCGGCGAATCGTCTTAATGGGGGGATCCGTGCGACTCTTTTATTGAATGTTCCTGAGCGTAGTTTGTTGCAGAGTTAGTCCAACTGGAATTGTAGATTTGTCGAAAATGTTCGATTGTTGCTCAATCAAAAATTATCAGCAGAAATTCTCATCAAAATCCGGCTGAAAAGTTTCGAGAGCGTGTTTTTTTTCTAACGACAGCTTCGATTTATGAAGTGATTGAAATAAGCATCAAGGTTAGTGCAAGAACAATGGGTAAGTTAATCTACCCGCGTAAATGGAGGAGTTAATCTACTCGCGCAGATGTTTCGTTGCGACTTCAGTTTCTTGAAGGCACGTGCTTTATCGCCGCTTCATGGATCATGTCGCAGACCTTTTCTTGATGATCAGACAATCGCACCTCTAAACAACAACACACACTCTTCCTTTGAAGTCCTTAAAGTAGCTTGTATAAACATCAGTATCAACGTGACTGGTGGTAACTGATAATGTACCGCGGACGATAAAAACTTTACTTGCGCTGTTTGTTGTGTTTATTTGCCGCTGTGTGGATTTTCGCAGAGCGCCACCGGTCGTGAAGAACCCACCGCTCGTCGGCCTCTCTCAAATACCGGGCCCTTCCACGTAAGTATACACAACACGTTTCGATTAATGATCGCGGCCAGTTTGGCCTTCGTGCGGGAATCGCTTATGACAAAAGTCGGCGTTTTGTTTTCGGCAAAAAAAGTGCAATTGACGTCAGGATAAATTACGTCACGAGTTGATAAACAAAGGATTTTCAGATGCAGCAGATGGACTCCTGCAGTCCAAAACCTTTTTCTCGTTCCGGGCACTTCTTTGCGTCGTCGCAGTTTTGAGCCGCGTTTGCGTAAAAAGCGACGAAACACATTTGGCGGAAGATTGAAATTTCGCCCCTACGCATCCCCCTCATGCGCGCCACACGCTTTTCTTCCGTTCGCAGGTCGCGGACCCCCCCACCCCCCGGCGGAGGCACGTCTCGCTCCAATCCGGCGCCGCACAGCCCAGCTAAGACGTGGTCGTCCGGGCAACACGAGCGCAAACCGCTGACCGAGATCATGCGAGAAGAGATGTGCGCGGAGCAATCGGAAAAAAAGCGACAGCAGCAGAATGTGAGCTCAGCGCGCGCGTTGTCTTCGCTCGAGGTGCCCGCGTTTGTTGCTCACAATTTCGTGGCTTCTTTCCAGTTGGAAACAATCGAACTCGCGTCTCAGTTGAAGCGGAACCAGCTTCGCGACATGTACCCGAACGTCCCGGCGAACTTGCTCGACGACATATTTCTTGTAAGTTCCGTTTTTTTTTTT
>JGI24158J21664_10013800_pt1 | contig 10639 bp, 7 predicted proteins | sample Ectturendosymbi3_FD_21664 | JGI IMG/M metagenome (IMG submission 21664)
TCAGTGGAGCAACGTGCATACAGCCAATGCTAGTTCCTCACATACAAAGATTGTTGCGTAAACTGAGCGGTGCTGGCGGGCCGGATTTGGCCCGCGGACCGTAGTTTGCCCACCACTGCCTTAGCCTAACAAATATCAAACTAAATTGCATAGCGTACCGTTTAAGGTTTTTTCAAAGCGTTTTGATTGTCATACATTATTACGTCATAATAATGCTTTGAGCAAAATTCTAGAAGGCAAGGTTTTGGACAAACTTTTTACATCTTTAATAAAATGCTAAAAGCTTTTTAGACTGAGTTGGCAAACACATATGTACAGTAATATCTAAGTTAATTCACATCCCACTTGATTTCGCACAAAGTTATGAAAAAATCTGGATTCAACTTTCTCAGCAATTTATTGGTATTCACAGCAAATCAAACGTGACAACTGGTCATAAAAAATGTCAAACACGAAACATTATGTTGCCAAAGTTCACGATTTGATATAATTGTTCAGCAAGTTCGTTTGCTTTCAAAGTGGTTAGTGAAGGTGGAAGGGGCAGTTTGCTCGATGCATGTAATCAATCCAAAGAAATACCATACTATCTAGCTCTGTTAATCTGCGGACAGACGCACTAACTTCTTTTTGTGTGTGTCTTCAGACATTAGGGCAAATAACGTTTGCACATAACTTCCCGCTTCGCACAGACTTTCCTATAGCAGCCTCACTCAGTACTGTCATGAGATGTTTCGTTAACTTGGATCAGTTGGATGATTTGACTCAAAATGATTCAATTAAACGCTTGGCTTTGCCTAGCATTGTTTGTGAAGTGAATACTATATGCCTTACTGAAAAGAATAGTTAGCTTCAGCCAACGCATCAATCAGTCTCCAAACATTAGCCCTAATGATCAGCATCTGTTTGCTAAGGCAGTTAAAAGCACAACTGCTAAGTCAAATAACCTATGTGGAAGCGGAAGCGGTAGAATTTTCGCCCTTCCGCTTTTGCTTCCACAGAAAAAGGACCGTTTCCACGGCTTCCGCTTCCACATCCCTGGTTTAATGTGACCACTTTAAACCATTTTCGTCTGGTGACTTGACCTTGTCTGCAACGCATTATGCTTCAATNAACCATATGANTGCATTGCACATATTACATTTTATACCCAGTGCAAAAGACTTTTACTAACCATTATACACTGTTCCCTTTACACTANAAGCNGTTTCGTCCTTGGGAGGTCTGCAGTCTAGATGACCCATTGTCCTTCGCAGCCTCCCACTCCCTCATGCATTATATAAATCGATGNATGTCCTTTAAAGTNATCGCAGAACTACATTANAATAAGCATGATGGCGTCATTCATGCGTGTGNCTTATAAGCTTGTGTTTCATCAAATTGAATGCATTGGCGCCATTAAGCGTATACTCTCTACTACCGCCACATATATATCCTCGTTTTCTTTCATGGATTTGTATATTCCTTGTTACTGCGATGTATGTTTAAAGCTTAGCGCTTTGTGTGTGGGAGTGAAGACGTTACACAATACAACACACATGCTTCGTGTTAGAAGACCAACTGCAGCAGCAGGGCCGCAAGTTGTGCACCACTGTGTGAAACGGAGAATTATACGAGCAACAATCGATTTTTATCATTTACTGAAGATAGAAATTTCTTTCGTATGAAATTAAATGACCTAGTGAATTTTATGTGTAGCAGTATGCCGCAAACCAGGCAATTTCGTTCATTGCAAATATAGTGATATCAGTCATCTCATAAGCATGCATGTGTTGCAAATATAATTCAGAAGCTATAGCATATTTAAGTGCAAAGTTGTACACAAGTAACAGCAATTTGTGTTTCCTGTGTAACAGAGGATTGGCGAAAAAACATGAGGTCATCCATTTACCAAGAGTAGTTTTTAATTGTTGTTTCTTACAAGCGTACTGTAAAAACTCGTGTTGGATGTACAACAACTTATCTTGACTATTCATACTTGGACATGAAACTTCCAAAACCAAACTATACACAAAATAATGTCATGCTCTTGCCTGCTGGGTGTTTCACCGCAACTGCAGTGAGTAGCACTGCCTTCATAAAAACGTAAAAAATATTTTTCAGCATAAAACCAACTATGAACAACTGCAGCATTTAAACAAAACTTTAACCAGGCTCTATTGGCGGTAAAATATAAAAACACGTTAAAAACTTGCCAACGTTTCGATAGTTGATGCAAATATCTTCGTCAGGGTGAGAAACGAAAGATAGTCGCATCAACTATCAAAACGTTGGCTAGTTTTTAACGTGTTTTTATGTTGTTCCTCCAGCAGAGCCTGACTAAAGTTTTATTTATCGAAGTCCTGGCATCAAAATGAAAGCAACACCTTTTCTAAGCTTTTCTTGCTGAAATGAATTTTTGTATGACCGCAAATGTTAAGTATACCGTTGAACGAAGGAGACTTTTACGAAACTCACACTGCCTATCGGTTGGCTCTGATGCACTCTACTTGCAGTTTAAACCGACAATGTGAGCTCAAAGCTACCCACGCAAACACACTAACTGCACTACTCCGCTTGAAGAACGTCATTTTCCGACACCACTACATCATGCAGAAAAACAGCCGTTGTAATGAAACTGAGCAACGTTACCTTTGCAGAGATCTTCACTGAAACCGCCAAAATTAGATGTTGATAAGAGCCACCTAGTGATTAGGCTACAGCTTATGGCACGTACTCAAAATATCCCATTGAACATTAAAAAATAGCATGAGATATGCCAAGAAATGTTTTTTTTTATAATTTTGGCGACGGCAATTAGCGGCATGGCAGCGCCTGAAATATGCTTCTTAACGGGGCAGTTGAGGTGAACGATCTTGCCCAAGGAACGCTACGGAAATTCACNCATTAAAACACCCAACTTTCCAATTGAGAGGCGGACACGCTGTCATTGAGCTATCGCCACCCCAGCGAAACCTTCGTTGCCAGTGACTAGGTGCCAAGTGATGTTGTGATGTGTGGTTTCGGCGTTACTGAGGAACCAACGATAGGTGANAATGGATTAAGCTANCATCGGCTATTTGCCGTGATTTCACGCGAAGTCTTTNTTATCAGATGTTGAGATNAANGGAAATATAAANCGCGAAAACCGGAGCCCTAGCGTTTGCTAGCCTGCGGTCAAATGTCCAGGCGCGGACACAGGGGGGATGCATCCCCCCCACCAGACCAAAAAAGGTGTTGACATGACACTTGATTTCATTGAATATCATCGCCAAATATAATTTTGTACTGCACATTACTTAATCGCTAAAGATACTAAAAGCTAACTTATGCTAACAATTAGTCAAAAACGTTTCTTCGTTTAATTAGATGAGCTGGCCTTAGTTTGTGGAACCCGATTTAAAATAGTCAATGATCGCATGGACGTTCGCATGGGGGTAAAACTGACATTTGCCCCCCATGGAAATTGGGATTAAGAACGAGATACTTCTGAAAAAAACTGAAGTCGGCATCTTCATTCCGCTTAATTCATTTGGTTCTTGCAATGACATTTTTTTGCCAGTATGAAATTCACACTGCACAAAAGTCAGGTTCACAGCTTATGTCATGCAGTGATGAGCTTGCATATGGGGCGCCGTTCGTAAAAATATTATATCTGACAGATTTAGCGCAAAACCTGCTTCAGTGATCCTGGCAAAAGCTAGGCTAATGTATGCATCCTTCGTTTCTTTGATTCTTCAAGCAGTAGGGTTTACTGTGATAATGCTACTAAAGTGATGTTTGTTGCCAACGTTATTTTCGGGCAAGAGCGCCTAACCGAGCAGTTCCTTTCGATGTGCTTTTTCTATGATAGCGTTATTCTCTTTACAAAACGCACTCTTTCTGTGAGAGCATTCTTTTTGTGCACCTGAAGGTGCAGACAGTCGGTGAGCTGCGTTTGGTGAGAACAGTTGCAATGGTCATACTTGACGAGATCCTCTTTGAAATATTAAGCAAAAAACGGCACTAACACTGAGACCACCACCACAAGTTCACTGTAGCCCGTCGTCTGCACACACCAATGTTATTATCAAACCAGTATAATTTAGACCTGAAACCACCTGGCTTTATATGACGCCAGGGAATTCATGCCTTGCAGTAGCCAAGCTTTTGTCTGGATTACTGAAACAGACCACCAAGTTTTTCATCAGACAGGACACCATGTTTTCCTCCGACAAGCTTCAGCGCTATATATGCATGCAGATTTAGAACAATCCACTCGCGATTTGGCATCTTCAAAAGGCTCTGACAAAACCCGGCTTCAGAAAACAAGGTGCAACTTTTGGCCAATTTTATCCCGTGTTATATCAGAAGATTTTTGTGCCCAAAATATTCTGTCATTGGAATTCATGCACATTTATACAGATGATCAGCGAACTTCTTGATTAGTTTTTGCATTTTATTTTTAGTTGCGACAATTCGAGAATGCATTGCCGCAATTTGGAGTGTCGTAATATAACAGTTTGAATGTTCCATTGTGACCAAAATTTTAGAGGGAATAGCTTCACGCGAAACGATTAGATTCTTAAGTCTAAGGTATTTAATGATTTCCAAGATTCAACGGTCCTGACGTCAATTCTGTGACGTCACAATCGTAGGACGTTTTCAGACGGGTCTAAAAACAACTCTATGCATGAGATTGCAGGGCTCGAGTCAGCTTTACATGCCCCTTTATTCCCAACTAATTCTTTGCATCTATACCGCCATAAACGGGCTGGGTGGGGGCGCCAAAATGGAGCTTTCCCGGGCGCGGGAAACCCTAGGTATGCCACTGCAACCATCTGGGGGCACTGGGTCCGGTAGTAGGCGTTTTGTCGCATGTGGCTGTTGAACACAGACATCTGTGACAGGTAATGCAGCGAGACAGTGACTGCTGATAGCGGTAAGCCACCAATTTTCATACCGTGTTAAAAGACGTATGAGTGAATAAAAAGCATTGCTACCAATGAAAAGCAATTTTTTCGACTGTTGCCGTAACATGGGGCATTCTCTTTGTGGTGTATAGAAAGATTAAAGCGTTTTGCAAACGTCCATTTGCATTACATCATTAGCAACCTGAAAAGGATAAGTAAAATGTCGACTTTGCCTCCCACCGGAAAAATTTCTGCGGACTCCCATGCTTGTGACACTGTTGGGACTTTTCAACGCCCCCGCAGTGATTCGGTGCCCCCATGGAATTCGGCGCCCGGGGAATTGTGCCCCCTTTCCCCCCTCGTTACGCCGCTGATGCAGCTCACCTACTCTTGCAAAAACAAAGTCGGGACGTGGCTAGCAAGCGAAAATGCTGATGTATCACTTAGCTTTAGGCAAATTCCAATCAAAATCGTGGAAAGTGGAAATGCTGCGGTTTGTTTCTGAATTTTCTTTTCTATTCGTGGTAAAATTCAAAAGCTTTCTTTTTATGGCACAGAAAATAATGGTCCTTTACAATAAAAAGAACTTTTTCGGGGAAAGCGAAGGAGGTAATTTTTTAAAGAATTCTCTAACTTCTCAAAGACAAGATTTTCTCAAATCTTGTTCTTAATGAGATTAATGAGACATTTTTCCCGAAGGAGCTGCGCAGTGGCGTGCAGAGGGAGAAGGGCGAACGGTGAGAAGGCCTCGAGTATCCAAGGCAGGGGGGCATCCAAAGGGTGAAGTTACACAAACTAAAATGCAGCAACTAGATTATTTTTCTATTGCGAGGCTACTAAAACATGCCGCATGAATTTAAATTTTCGAAACTTTTTTTTGTCAACACTACTTTTTACGTATTCAAATGCCAGTAATTCTCTCATCCTTCAATACCAAGGACCTACACTCTAGGTGTGCGGCGCACACCCAATCATACTGGTAGTGAAGTGACTTTTTCCAGATCAGAGTTGCCTGATTGACCTTTTTGGTCAAATTTCTGAAATCTGGCCGCATTTGAAGTTGGTTATCCTAATAAATTTTATTTATTTTTTGACCTTTTTTGGCCTTTTAGCTCTTTTTAACCTTTTTACGTTGAAATAGGTTCTTCTGAAGGAAATTATTACTCCTCCATTTTTTCAGCAACACATTTGCAAACGTTTTGTGATAATGCTATATTAGACTGACGCCCGCATTCTGGTGTCAGTAACATTTGAAGGATGCTAGTTTCGAAGTAAAGGTTTTGCTTAATCACTGGAAATATGTGCACTGCGATAAAAATGCGGCAATGACGTCGAGGAAGTGGAAGGGCTCTAATGATTCTGGTCGTAAGTACAGGAGTGAATGGGATTTGCCTTTCTTATGGGTGCAGAAAGCTGCCCATGGATCAGAATTCCGTCTGAGTGGCGTATCTATGCAGTGGCGCCCATGGCAAAATGTAAATGTGCGCCCCTTCTAATAATTTAAATATTACGTAGATGTAGGCACACTATTTACGAAAGATACACCGTGAAGAAAATACATTTTTTGAAACAGAAAATATTTTTGTTTATTTTTGCTTTAAACTTTTCAGCATAACTACTACAACATACTTTTATACTCATTTATTTTTGATATGACAAATGACAAAACATTCAAATACTAACGTTATCGTAGTTAATAGGTCTACATAGTGTTGCCTGACAAAATTGTATAACTTACTAAAAAGCAAAAAACATATTGCAACTGCAAACGACAATTTTTTAAAAATGGAACACATTTAGTTTGAATTGTACAAAAAAGCATTTAATGCAAGTGGTGTATCACTTGAGTTCGAAAAACACAATTCCAATGAAACATAAATATATCCAGCTTTTTCTGGTTAAATTACACAAAAATGACAATTTAAACAACACTTTCCGTGCCTTTATCGTAGTAAAGTCGTTTACTATTTAACCAAAGTAACCTTTCGTTCTTTAGTTCCTCTCTATTCTAATCAAAGCTAGATCACACAACCTTCCCCGACTTATTGCTAGTTAATGAGGCCCGGAGCTATGAAGGGCCAGTTTCAGTTTACTGAAAGATCGTTCGCAGCTCGCAATACATATAACTGCCATCGTGATCATTATCTGCAAAACAATTTGAAGAATGTCAGAATGTCTTCAGGACGCGATAATTTTAAGTTACACGACTTGAAGCCAGCATTTTGCGATCTAGAATCTTCTCGTATAATCAGTCCCATCGCCACGGAGGGGGCTTTGGTGGGGCTTATCCCCCCAAACAAAGCTCCAAGCCACCCAGAGTGAAATTTGAAACACTATAAATCAGTGGAGTTTTGTTGAATTTTAGAATGCCAAACGCCCCTGCACAAACGTGAAGCCTTCTATCGGAGATCTTCTGGCGACGGTTCTGCGTATAATTGCTTGCCGCCTACATCTGAACTGTACAAAGCTCCTAAATTGTCACACGTAGATTTTAGTTTTTCACGGTCAGAACCTTTTCACAAGGCCTTCGCCATCGAACAGAATGCCAAATTCGGACAGAAAAAGCTAGCTCTAAACAAGACTAATAAATCTTGTTCATGACATAAGATTTTTTTCTCAACTGGTACGGCAACGATACTAACTGCTAATTTTTCGAGGACTAGCTAATGTTCTCAACCTTAGTTTCTGGACTGGGTCATTTTATTCAGCCTATTTATCGGGCACTAGTGGCCATCGAGAAAGATTCGCAAAGTTGGAGTGGGCCGCAGCAGTTTAAGTAATTTCTAAATCTGTTCGACCTCAACAGCAGTTATTTGCATAATAGTCAGATTCTCACAGCCACGGATTAAACTCGTCTCAATCAGATTCTAACTAATATCTTCTTGTCTGAAATGCAGCAGCACGGACTGCTTTATCCTTTCTTGTAGCGTGCGGACGAGGTCTTGTAGATATGGCATTCGAGCGTTCTTGTTCTGTCACAATGTCTGATCCTCGTGTTATGTCACATTACCACAGTTTTGTTATAATGCTCGGTGGTGCTAGAGTAACACGCCCGATTTAATACTTTTGGTAAGGTCGCGGTGTTGATGCAGCTTTGCAGTTTATGAATGCATGGGGCGCAAAATAGAGGTTCATGAAACTGTAAATAAAGATTTTAATTTTTGCCAAGCAATTTTGAATCCCCCGTCAAAGTGGCGTCCACGGCACGTGCCATGCCTGCCATACCCGAGATACGCCACTGCTGTCTGTGCACCATTGTATCCAAAGTGTGCAATCTCACAAAAATGAGAAGTCAGAGAAGCATCAGTAATAAGCTCCAGAACAATGCCAAGCAAAACTTAATCTTAATTTCGAAGAAAATTGCTCATAATATTCTTGTAATTTATATGTTTGTTTGTGACAAAGGAATGGCTATATCACAAACAAAGTATGGCCTTTTTCTTGCCTGTTTTTAGCTCTATTTGGCGTTTTATCGAAGTATTCATCTGGCAGCCCTGTTCCAGATCGTGCGATCAAGGGAAAATCACAAAAAAGGGTTGAAAGATGTTTATAGACATTTAATTGATTTTCTGAACCAAATTTCAAAACTGTCTTATTTCAACTTGATCTAGCTGACTTTTTGGTGCATCACTAGTTTCCCGTTTTGTTTTTTGATGTGGCAACCCCGGGTGTGATATATACAGCCGCACACTTGTTCTTGGAATATGTGCGTCATTTCGAGCTTTGGGAGTTCAGCAGGATTGATCATTACGGCTCACACAAACCCGTGTCTGTTCTGCCCCCTAGCAGTGCCGGGATTAAGGTAGTGCGGGGGCTGTAGCATTTCAAGAGCGCGGGGCCCTAAGCAGGCTCGTAACCAGCTTGGGACACTAGGAGGGACGAAGAGTTTTTGGAGAAGAGACCAATCTTTAAATCATGTCCAACATACTTTTGCAGGGGAGGGTAGAAAAAATTTTTAGGAGATAAAAACCCTCCCTGCCTCCCCTAATTACGGGCCTGACCCTCAGTTAAAAACCACCTCAGCACCTGCTAATACAGGGATGGGAAACCTATTTACTATTACGGACCGCATGGAATATGGAATAACATTGGCGGGCCGCAAAAATTGACTAACTTTATCTTACAATTCTACTTTTATCTTCCAAAGGAAAATAAGGAGCAAAAACCAGGTCACGGAGCGATGGAGACTTCTTTTGGCTTACTGTCTACGTGTCTGCTTATCATGAAGTTTTGTTTTACCTTGGGAAACGAAAATTCTAATGCGGGACCTATTAATTGTTTTCGCCGGCCGCAGGTTCCCCACCCCTGTGCTGAAACATAAAGTGTGTGGGCAAGGCGTCCGTGCTGCTAGCTTTACTCTCTGCATGCTCTCTCCAGTTCGCATCTTGAAATGACAGTCTGAATGTATTGTGCTAACTGCCAGTGTTGCCAGATTGCTGTGACCTAAATCTGCTAAATGGTGTCACAAAAAATGTTAGATTCTGCTAAAAGTCTTGTCACAAATTTTCAACTAAAATCTGCTAATAGCAGTGAAATTCTGTTAAAAAATATGTTATTTTTAAGATGATAAAAAAATATGAAGTTATGCAATATATTAAATTTTCGTCTTGCACTCGCCCTCAATGAGCATGGGCTGAAAATGCCGATCTTGACCACCACACTTTTCGGCCTACAATTTTCTTTCAGTCAACATTTCNANCAAAGCAACTGCAGCTTACCTCGTTTTTTTGTATGANACACAGTCCATGACGATATCTTNAAATGGTTGCATGTTTTTATACAGTAGAACAGCGTGGTCCAAACACTGGCACACGGGCCGCATACGACCCGAGGGCAGTTTTTGTGCGGTCCGCGAACGCTTTCTGTATAGGCTACCGCATATTACACAAAGTCACAAATACATTGTAATAGCAACACAGCCCTTGCAAGTCACACATCATTGACGTGCAGGTCAATATGCAACTATTAGGGGGCAGCAATATCTTTTTATAATTTATGACGTGGGGGGTAGCAATATCTTTTATGACGACTTACAATAGCTAACCTCTAGGTTCGGCTAACGCTGCAGTACTCTGTGACCCGCAAAGGATGCGTTTATTTTTTATCTTTTTTGCAAGCATAGACCCTGTAATTAATTTTCGAGTTAGCTTAGAAGATGTACATTGTGGAAGTAATGAAGTAATATTTACTCAAGTAATTTAACAAAAAACAAGTGTCAAAAGAAAAATGTCAGGGGAAAACAGAAATTTCAATTCTAACTAGGAGCAAAGGTGTTTCTTCGCCAACAACAATGGCAAATCACAGTGTCTTGTGAGGTTGCAAGTGATATCCGTTCAGAAAAAGCTTTTATTTGAAGAGGCATTACAGAACCAAACACGAGAAAGCATACGGAAAAAACACGAAAATTCTAGAGAAGCAATTTTGAAATAATTGAAGGGTAACCAGGCCCGCAACCAGGGAGGCAACCGGGCAATTGCCCCCGCTTAAGAGATTTTATACTGAAGATGTGCTCCATGTTCGTAATTTGCAAAAGTGCTTTCCCAACTATGCAGCGGTCGAAAAGCGACACACGAAATAGAATGGCTGATGAAACCTGTTTGCGCCTGCTGACTACGGAAATTTTTAAGCGGACATTGACTTTATAACCAAAACCAAGAAACAAGAAATGGTTTTGTTATTTTGTTGGTGTGTTGTGTATCTTTTTTCTAGCAGAATATCTCTATTTTCGGTCGCAAACAAACGAACAGAAAACTTAAAAATTACCCTAGAAT
>JGI24158J21664_10013802_pt1 | contig 10638 bp, 8 predicted proteins | sample Ectturendosymbi3_FD_21664 | JGI IMG/M metagenome (IMG submission 21664)
ACTTGACTGCCAAATATTACTGAACCCCCCCCCCTGAACTTACTGGCTGGATCCGCCCCTGACAGGGGAGCTAGAGGCGATAGGGCGGTAATAGGCCTCAAAATCTTGCTTGATCCTGTCTGTTCTCAATGGTTTGTTTGACGTCAAAACAATGTCTACGTTACTTGGTTTTAGTGATATAATGGCCCTTCCAGCCTGGTTCCGTCCCTAGCTATCCTGTGACTCTGGGCCAACTTTTAGAAAAAATTTGGTTGTCAAGCGAAAACTTAAGGGAAGTTCTCTCACACCAAAGCAAATTTTGGACCTGTTTTTAACTTTCATAATCGCTAAATAGACTCTTAAAGTATGTATGCAACCCATTTCTCGAACGAAATTTTAAGTCAGTGTTTCTGCTGTTGACATTAACTGTCACTATTGCCATGAAGCTCGTGGGCTGAACGTAATTTTCCCAGTAAAATTTTCTTTAGACATGGCATTGAAAAGAAACTACTTTACTAATTTGTGATGCACTAAGAATTCCAGGATGTTTTAAACAATTGTCACAAAATCAAACTACACAACAAGTGACTAACCTGATTAAGAATGTAGAAAAAAACGCAAACTAAAAATTGTGTTGTATTCTTGCAGAATAACGCTGGGACGTCTTTTGGATCTAGTACAACAACCTTAGAAGTTCCTAAAGACATCTCTGGTCAGTAAGATGTTAGGCGACTTGCGTATAACGAAATTGATGTAGTAGGCCCACTGTTACACTCGTTAAATGTTAGTAGCAGTAGCCTAGCCGCTAAAGTCTTGTGCCGTACTAATTGTTAATGGTTGCTTCATGGTTAGAAGCGAAGGCTTCCTGGCAATAATGTGTTAACTGTTTCAGCATCGAAACGCGTGGTTGTGACAATGGAGAAGGCGGAAGAAAAAGAAGAGCGAGAGAATGATGAAACATTAATTGTTTTTCCGTGTCTGCCGCCAATAAAACACTCACCGCCTGACAAGTACGCTGGAATTCTGCCTCAGTTAGCGATTGTGTAGCAATCTCCCACCTGGAGTTCCTGGTATTATTTCAGTTGATTCCGATCCCTGCAGTTTTAACATCGTGAAAACCCTTGCATTTAAAAATTGGTGTGCGTTTGCTCCACTATTTGCCTGCGTCAATTCTAATCAGAGGCAGACACTATTGTAACCGAGTCACGGGAGACTTCAAGTCATTAGCATTTTTTGCGTAGACTCCCAATACCGATAAATTACCGTAAAAATCCCATGCTTGTACGGGAATTAACCAATACCTGTATGGGGTAAGGCAGCGAATGCATTGAGTGCATGGTGTTCTCGTTTTTTTGTAGTTTGGCATACTCTTTATTGCGATTATTTCAACTTGACTACAGGCCCGATTCAAGCCACTGCGTACCCAGCGCCAAATATATCGGCAGGTATTTTCTTTATATTTTGTCTTTTCCGTGGATTTGCGCTTTCACTTGGACGATACCTGACTGTTCAAAAGATGAAAACAAGTAAGTATGCTTAATCGTGTACTGCTTTTAAAACAATATATGCTTGCTACTGTTTCACTCTGCTTGAATCAAACCAGCGGACTTACGAAAGTGGCTCCCATGCCTGCGACATTAAGTTTCTTAACCGATTATTTGCAATACCCGCATCGTTTTGCTGTTGAACGCAATTATGTAAAACTAATTGCAACTCCCGATAGCGGTGGTCATGCGCCTTGTACCTGCAAGCCCACTTAAGCAAACTTGTTTTTTTCAATCGCATTCCGCTGGGTTTCGTGAAAAATGTCTGGATGCAATACATAATCGATGTTAAACATAGTTTATTAGAATTTTGCTGCATCGTAAACCTCCAAACCAATATTATGCTTTGTCCCCGAACTGATTTGTTCGACTAATCGGGCTTTTATGACGTCACCGAATCGATAGTCCTACGCTTGTCGCTTGCAATACAATTTTTTGACAGAAAATGGTACGTCCTCTCATTCCTTATCAGCATTGCTTGGATCGCCGCTATCAGCTACCTTATGGTTGAGGTGGTTGACTTGATTGGCTGTCTAATGGGCATCGATCCTTACACTATGGGCCTTGTAGTAATTGCGGTTGGAACTAGCATACCGGTAAATATAACTCTTGTTCCTGTGTTTTCAAATTGTTTTTTCGATCCTGCCTATGCATACGCATTCAGATTCACATAACTACTGAATAACTACGTTCTTCGCTTGCTTTGCATTTTTCTTCAATAAAGTGATAAAACAAAGGACGATTGTTGCTCAGTAAAATTTAATTGCATCTGAAGTGCTCGCTGTAGCCATGCCAACAACACTACTCTGTAGAAAACAAGATTTTAATAGCCACGAGTAATTCAGCTGTTATGTTACCACCCGACAGTTCGTCATTTGTATTACAGGACGCACTGAGTTCGATTTTGGTGGCGCGCGAAGGCTACGGAGATATGGCCGTTTCCAATGCAATTGGATCGAACGTTTTTGACATAAACCTGGGCCTGGGTCTACCTTTCCTGATCAGGAGTGCAATCACTTCAAAACCAGTACATCTGCTGTCACCAGTACAAGGGGTTAGTCAAACTAGAGTTGATCCTACCATATGTCTTTCAACTTGTCACAAAAGCATTGCACGTTGGTTGGAAACATAGGCGTACGGGAATGCATTTCACTGTTGGGGCCGGAAAAAAATTTGTTCCCTGAAAATAACAATTTGCCCCAACAATTTTCCCTGGAACTAACTATCTTTTAAAATTAATCCNAATGGAGCCTGAAACCGCTTGTAAATAGGTTCCATACAGTTGAATTTGTTTATAACGGCTNCGTCTGTAACGTCAATTCGCTTATAACGTTACATTTTGTTCGGTCCCGATGGCATGTATTTCATATCGCTTATAACGTCAATTCGGCATAAACGTTCTTTATCGAATACCCTAGAAGTGCCGTTACAGGCAAATTCCAAGTTACCTTGCTTGTAACTCCAAATGGGTCAAGTTCCTTGCGTGTTGTGTTCTCCCAGACAAGAAACTTTACGGTAATTGCCTTTACTGATACATATGTACGCGACTTCGACCGCGCAACAAAGCGAAGGTCGAAGGGTCTGATTCCCTACACCTGCCTGTGTTATCGGTGCCGGTGCTGTGCGCTTGAAGGCATCTTAAAGACGCGCACTCAAAGGGGCCAAGCAATCCGCACGTCCGTGCGGCCCGCTTCTACTGAAGATTGCACCTCGGTAAATGAAACACTCACTCAAAATGCACGTGCCAGGGGTTAGTTCAGATCAAGTCATTATAACCAGTCACGACTTCGGTCCAGATTACACACTACACTAGCCCAAATTACACGGATCACCCCCAAGTAAATATGCACTTAAATTTTTTCACCATTCAGGATATTTCAGCAACTTGCGCGTGTCCTGAAACAAGACTTTGCCCTGATTTTTTCACTGTATTGAAATAATTTTTTTTATCATTCAGGATTTTTTAGCAACTTGTACTTAACCTGAATTTTCAAGTCAAGGGGGGAGGCAGCCCCCGCCACCCGCCTCGTACGCCTATGGTTGGAAATCGCAGTAGCATACAGTTGGAAGCCTCCATCATATTTATCGCACGCCAGTAACAGTCGCTTAAAATGATGGTGTTTTATTGGAATTCTTGCAGTAGACCTAGACATATCTACATTAAGCCATATTCAGTTTGACTACGTCTGCCGACCTTGGTGACTGCGTAGACTGGAAAAGCACGTGTGTACGTAGTTTGTGTGTTTATTTCAGTGTCTACTGGACAATTTGACATTGTCTGTGCGCATCGTACCACACGTGAAGTTCGGACTGATCTTGCTGCTGGTCCTTGCCATCTGTTTCTTTCTTTTCCTTCTCGTCAGATTCCGGTAAGTTATTCGTTCATATCATGATCTTGCGCATTTTTTCACTAGAAACGCGTGTTATCTGAAGGAAGCATGAACAGGCGCAGCCAGGGGGGGCAAGAGGCCATGCCCTCAATTTTTAGATAATGTAAACATTTTGTGCTTTTACAGGCAAATATCCAAAACAATACAGTTGCTCGCCTAAAATAAAAAACCCCCTAAATTTTGGGCTGGTTACGCCACTGGAAGTAGGGACTTGCCGACGTGCGGGCACCTTTTTTATTTAACGTTCCCGGCGGTTGATCGCGCCACGCAGATAACGTCGATGACCACGTCAAAGAATATGTTAGCAGCGTGATAACTGGCGTCGGTAATCGATTAGCCAGGTTGCATTACTGCTGTGGAGAACAGCCACTTCCTATTTTTAGCTGTACCAGATAGACACCGAGATGAATGCCAAATGAATTAGCCTCCGCATGCGTGACGTTTCTTGGGCGCTGCAACCGCCGTTGTGAGCACCCTTGTTTAGACCAGTGGTTCTCAGCCATTTTAGTGTTGTATCTTGTGGCTTATTATTTTGTCTGTCAAGTACCCATTGACTAAATCACGAGCACAATAAGAAATACATATCTATAATATTTTTGTACTTTTACGTTAAAATTCGCTACGACGCTTTAATTCGTGCACCCCGTGGAGCTCCTTTGCGTATTCCCATTTAAGAACTACTGATTTAGACGACTTCAAAATGCAATGCGCTCTAAAAGTACAATTACTAGTGCGCAAAGTTTGAGTGGGCGTCAACTAGTGTAAAGCTTGAAGATATTCCTCGTCAAAGAACAGACCCGTGGCTTCCAGATGGGGACCTACGGACCATTGGGTTTCGTGATTCAAAGGGTCTTGCATGATACAGTAGCATTGCCCAGCACTATTTTGGTATCGGCGGGGTAGGAATTGTATTGCAGTGAGCGATTTTGATTGCCGATTACAATAATATTCTGCATATTTGTACCGTGTGAAACGCTATATGATCTTGCCAATTAGTAAATGTTTCATATTCAACAACGTTGTTTGGTTTTCTGTAAATCAGGTTGAACAAGACGGTCGGGATCATTTTCGTAGGAATGTACGTGGCGTTCGTTGTGTACGCTTTGATTCAAGAAAAGTCGTGCTATGCATTCTTCTGCTGACACTGCTATCGGGCGCTCCCCCCCGCCTGCGAAAGAGGGTACGTCACCGGAAGTACGACTACGTTGACCAATCTGTGAAAACTCCTTGATTGCATCGCTTTTCAATCATTTAAGCTACTGTGTGACGCGCGTTTTCGCAAAAAAACATTTGTAAATGTTTGCGCTGTCGTAACCAGCCAGTAAGTCAGGTTGATGTCGAAGGAACTAAGAGCTGATGCCTGCTTTGTAGGCAAAATACTCTGAAGATCTTAGTGTATGATTCTGTGCTGAGAAATGATTTCTTTCAACAGACAGTGTGCTACCAAACCATTTGACTCTGTAGGCGGGGGTGAAAGAGCACCCCCTTAAAGTTATGTATCAAATCTGGGCAAAATCCCGGAAAATTCAGGCACAGATGTTTTGACACCTTCACATTGTGTGATGGGACTTACTGTCGAAATACGTCTTAATTCGACTTTTTCTCTCAAACCCATGAAGACCTTCGACTTTTTCTCTCAAACCCATGAAGACCTTGTGACATCAAGTCTTCATCATTAAGATTTTCTTGGTAAGATATTTTTTTGGCAAGAAAATTCCCAGCAATTTGTCTGCCCCTACATCTATGATTTGACTGACTGGACTTTCCATTGGTTTTGGAGGGATTCACCCTGTACTTTCAATGAAGTAACAGTTTTGAAATTCGTACCTACTAATTCTATCACAGCGGTTCGACGTTATTTTCGTAACACTGTCTTGGAATGTGTTCTGCAGAGAAGATATAATGAGCACCACTTGCAAGAAAAATAGCTTTCTAAGGAACATACCAGGTACCTATTTGAAAGCATTTTGAGGAAGTAGCAACCTGAATTTATGGTAGGAAGTAGCTACCTTCACAATTAACAGTCCTTTATTTTAAGATAAACCTAATGCACAACGAACTGTCCCAAAACGAATGTGTTCATCATGTTCTTTATTTCGATAGCCATGGTGGTGGTGGCATTTCTGCGTCAGTACGTAAACGTAGAAAACGAATAAAGTGCGTGGTTGACTCTCACTAAGTCGATTGTTTGGAAAGCTAACGAACACTCGCATGGAGAGAAGAGACCGAAATGCATCACATACTCTAAGTACCCACAATCGATGGCTTTGAAAACGTAGCAATACACACAATAAAGATGAATAAAAACCGCATCACTGTTGGAGCCTGAGCTGTAAATGGTCCTAACCTTGAAGCCGGAACCCCCGAAATTTATTGTGTAGATATAGGCCCGTAAGCTAAATTTACCGAATGAGTCAAGGTAAGCGCAACTGCTGTGTGTGGTGGCGTGGGAAAGTAAACATGTCAACAATCCGCAATTAATGTTTTTCATTGAAGATTTAATCAACTCGCTTGTTTTAACAACTGACAAGAATTGAAAAAATTTGCATGCAGGTCTGATATCGGCCCGAAACATTTTGATAAACTTAAGCCCGAGCCCGGCCCAACTTGCAATTCTGGTTGGATCACCGATCCTGCAGTCCTTCACCATTTTCCGAACCTGCACACCTATTCTCACGGGGATCTCGCACACAACTTTACGTGTCACGCTGACGGACTGACTTTGCTCTTACGCTGTAATGGTGGTGAAGACGCCTCAGTAGTACTGTACAACGCACCTCTTAATGGAGGGGGGTTGGGTGATCGATCCAGTAAGACTGACCCAATCACCGCACCGCTGGGGGAGGGACTGCGGCCCCAACATGATATACACGATCCGGGCCTGCAGCAAAGTGCCTTTCATCCCTATAAACATGCGTTCAGGATTAAGCTAACCAATGGTGCGCACAAAAGCTGCGGGGGGGGGGACTATCGGAGAAGCACCTTGAATGCTCTCTCGTTTTCACGATGTGACGACATGGATCTCGCAAATTTCGGGGCCTCAATTTTTCTGGTCTTCGAAGAGAAACAGTATCGCAAAACTACTTAATTTCACAACTGGCCGCCGGACTGCTGTACAACTGCATTCGAATGACGCAAAAAGGGATGTCGTTCGTTACCCCCTTTTTTCTTTCTCATTTACTGCTGTTTATTAGAAACTGATATCGAGAAAATCCAGTCAACATGTCGCGTTTCCTATTAACTGTAGTTACTAACTACCTGGGTAAGTAGTCAGCAATGTTGATTGTTTTCTGGCATAATTAATCTGTTGACTAAAAAGGCTTGCCGTCCATGCGGAGACTTCTCTCGCTTTAGTTATGACATGACACGCCCTACTGCTTGCGGATATATTGGCGGCAGGATAAAGGGAGTTTGCGTATTTAATAGTTGCTTTTACAATGCAAACGAACAGACGCATGCAATAACCCCCGAGATCAGGTCGCTAGTGGCAACGCAATTCGACTTTACGTCTTAAGAATTTTCAATAACGAGTGCATCCATTTTAAAAAGCAGAAAAGGTAACCAGGAAAAGCACAACAACAAATAAAAGAGAGAGACCCAAAAACGAAACGCATGACCGCTGATGTCTGTTACTCGTTGCCTGTTTCTGATCCCAACAAAACCATATCACTGAGTTGAATGAAGCTTCCGGCACCCCGTCCCTCTGAAGTTCAACTGTTGTGCGACAGTCTATTGTTCCCGTCTATTTCCTTGAAAATAGCGGGACAGTAATGGGGGGGGGCGGAGCGGTCTACGGAGGATTGTCACTTGATTGTCCCGCTATTACATTAAGGGCAGCGTGATTGGCAACGCAGACGACACCGTCGTCTTTGCTGAAGACAGACAAACCGGATGTTGACACCGGAAACGTTGGTCGTCTTCACGTTCCGGTCCAGAGAACACAGTGTTTCTGTTTGTCGCCGGTGACGAGGCGGCCGCCCGACCAACAGCAGGAAATGACCGGATCGCTAAAAGAAAGAAAGGGACAGGTTTGACAATCATGTAACGACGCTGGGGATGTCTGACAGGGAGGGACTCTCCACCTTTTCTCTTATTTCACCCCCCTCCACCAACATTCGAATATAAAAGTCTCATCCTCAACTTTTTTGGTTTTATTATGTAGGGCGTAGACCAGGAGTGCCAAACTACGGCCCGCGGGCCAAATCAGGACCGGGAAACTTTTTCATCTGTCCGCAAAAACCTTTTCTCAATAATGAAAAAATAATATTTATCCCGAAACAACCACATTACGTAAGAACTTATGTTGCCCTCTGACAAAAATTTTTAAGACCCCTGGTGTAGACGAAATGACTCTCAGCGTTGTGGGTATAATCGAAGTTTCAAAAATACATGCATTTTGCAGTAAATTGTGACAGAGGAAACTTACCCCTGGGTGCGGACGGCTGACTCACCAGAAGCCCGCCTGTGTAAGGTGGACAACATACTTGAACGCTGTTTTTGAAGCGCAGTTCAGACAAAAAGTGCGATCCATAGAATTAACGCAACAAATTGAAAATAGAGTTCAAAAATATCGAACACCGAATTCTAGTTTCGAAGTGCTTGGGTTAAACCCACTGAGCTCCAGTTCTCTTTGCGCTTTATTCTTGGACCGGGCGCGTTCTACTTATTGTACAACAGCGTTTTTAATTCGAAGCTCCATCACTCGAAGAACGTACGCAATCGACCCCAAGGCTAACAAGGAACTCAAAACCACGTGGCATATTTTTGTCTGCGAAGATAAATAAACAACGTATGTCTCTCGTGGGTGGGGTCTGCCACACCTCAATTATATCTCTGATCTTTCTGAGAACCACTGCGATGAACACTGCGCTTCTGTGTAAGAACGGAAATAATTTAATTGGATTTGCGGCTGAAATGTTCAGCGGGACACGATCCTAGTCAAGCGGAAATCAAGCACAGCGAATAGAAGTGTTAGAATTTCGCTGTGCGATGTGAAAGGGGCCGTTTACACAAGAACGGCTCGAGTGCGAGGATTACACAAAACAGTGAAAAAGATTAATGGCAGAAACATAAAAGTATGTGGTGACATGTTTCGAAAATTAACACTGGTCGCAGGTATTTTAATCAGCGCTGGGAGCAGCATTCCAACAACAAAGGTCCGGTCGGAGAAAAGTGGCCATGAATGCAAACTCTCGAGTGAATGTCACGATTGCAAACCCCCGAGTGGCATGAATGCACACCCCTCAGCAAGGTTGCGGAGTCGGACGCGAAATGTCCGACTCCGGCCTTTCTAAAATTCCGACTCCTTAACATAACGTGAATGAAGTTTGGCTACCAACAATTCTGTAGCAATTAGCAATCAATGGAAATCGTGGTTCACAGCAAGAATTCTCTGTTTCAACAAAAGTTTCAAGAAGAAATCGTACCATTTCAACAGGAATTCCCAGCTAAGGAGTGTGGAGTAAAAAAATGATCCGATCGGACTTCCCGAGTCGGAGTCCGACAAAAAATCCAACTCCGACTCCTAGTGTTGTTAGGAATTCGACTCCCCCCAAAAAAAAACTCCGATTCCTTGCGACTCCGCAATCCTGCTCCTCAGTGGATGTCATGCATGCAAACACCTGAGTGAATGTTTCGGTACACCGGGCTGGCTCTGAAAGTGAACTGCCTGCTTCACAACTAACAGAATCTCAAAAAAAACATTGAGATGAAAAGCTTTTCCTTTTGGGACATTGAAGTCATGGAACAAGAACAAACATCCATTAGAAGTCCTCTGCATTCACTTTTTCATAAAGAAACGTTTTGAGTAGTTTTAACAACCCAAATCAGTAGTCGTACAATAAATACACATTTCGACGCCGCAACCCGGTCAAGAGCTATTAGAATATAACCGGTGCCCTTGAATATTCACCCAAAACCTACGTAGGTTCACGCTCTTATCTACGATCTCGTGCTGCTATTTAACGCCCGCGCCGGCCAATACAGCGACAGGCGAAGTTATGATCGGCCATAGCTTCTGAATCGATTGGGCTAGAGCAATGGTTCTCACAGTGGTCGATATCGATCCCAGGCGTCAATTGGACCATCCAAGGGGTCGAATGGGGGTCACTGAATGGCCAGGGGGTCAATGAAAAACTGCTGGGGTCTACTGGAGATATGAAGCCTCCAATTCAAAATTGCTGTTAATCGGGCAAGGAATGCAAACAGTCTTTTTCAACAAATCAAACAGACTTAAGAGGCTGATCAAATCTCAGCTACAGTAGTTAGAAAGGACATTCCAGGGTGGCCAAACCTGCTCCATGTATGAGCCCCAAATCGTAAAACCCAAGTTACAAAGAGCCGCAACATAACACAAACTAAACACACGAATTTTTTTGCAATCTACGTTTCTGTGACATCATAATTTTTTGTAACGACTTGCGAAAGTAATGCTGTACGGCACGCTAGTTACCACAGTCAGGGACGGATTTAGGGAGCGCGGGGACCGAGGCCATCCTAGTTTTTGGGGTCCCACGCAGGTGTGACCTATTTGGCCATTTGTCTGAAAAGCGTGGAAGTATGTCCCTCTTATGTGTAGGGCCCCCATAAAGATCTATCTTTTGTGGTGCCGACTTTGGTTCTACGACTGCCTTAGATCTTCAACAGAAATTGAAGCCTTTCCTACATTCTTCTCTGGAACAAATGGCAATGCGATCTTTTCTTGGAATTTATGGCTCTTTCGTGTA
>JGI24158J21664_10013803_pt1 | contig 10637 bp, 8 predicted proteins | sample Ectturendosymbi3_FD_21664 | JGI IMG/M metagenome (IMG submission 21664)
CCATGCGCTTTGATTATTTCCTGTGTCTGGGAGCTTTCTGTCGGGGAAGAACTCTCAGGCTTTGTCGGTTTTCTGGTATGTAATGGCCTAGCGCCATTACACTATCCTGGCCACGTGTGATGCCAACGGAATTCATCCCTTTTTTTTATTCTTCTTCACGCTTCAATGCCCCAAAGCTTTCTTTTTGTTTGTGGTCTGTGTTATGGAAGAAATGCTTTCAGAACATACAGTATTTTCTTGTTAACTTACATTGATTGGTTAAGTGGAATCGTTGAGGCAGCCAGGACTGGTAATCAGAATAGGAGTTGCGTGTCTTGTGTAACTTTTTCACAGATGGATAATTTGTTACTGTAGAAGCGTAAGTTAGACCGCTGCCAAACGCAGATTTTCTTAGCAGTGACTACTGACTATAGTTTATATGAGGCTCTGGGAAGGTGAGCCTTTTAGCTTCGAAAATATTTTAGTAATGCCGTTGTAACTAGCCACAGTTCGTGTGTTTTTCTTTACTTGTTTTCAAGTGCCAACATTTCGCCTGTAAGATTTGTCTTACATTGACAGGACTGATGATGCGTTGGAAAACGCGAAACTAGCTTTCCCGTCAATATACTGTGACTGCTTACTTGCCGCCATCTTTGTGGCCTTTAACTATGAAAAATAGAAGCGTAAGTGTTTCAACCGTAAGTCATAAAGGTTTTGACTGAACGTTGACCCGATGGTATCGGGATTGAGTTATTGATTGACATTGATTGTACTGTAGTATGTAGGTATTGTCGAAAAAATTGAATGGCCTGTTGTTTTCCGAAAATCCCAATTTCATTTCATATAAATCAAACCCTCGTGTTTTTGGTTGCATTCATACTGTATTTCCGAATGGTTCTGTTGGTTTTGTGTTCTACTGTACCCATAAGCTAATGAGTAAAATAAGTTTCGTTGAATTATGTCTTATGAAGCCAAGAAGAAGAACATGTAACATTCTTATCTGACAAGACATGTTACGTAAGCTAGTTTATTGGAAAGATTTTTTATGACTATTGACTGTACTCAAACACCCCATGTTAGTTCATGATTTAAAAGCTGTTTTTTGTGTGATACTGATATCACTATGGGCCCTGTTTTTTTTTCACTGAGACATTTCGGTCATTTGTCCCATGAAATACTAATATAGATTAAAACTTCACTTGATAGCAATATTCACTAGCCTACGTTTTTGGACATTGTGACCAAATTGGCTTAATTTTTTCGATTATTAAAAAAATTATGGTCTATGACTGAAGAATGACTGCAAAAACTAGTCAGGCCTAATGTGGTTATTGTACCTCATAAGTTATGATCTTGTCAACAAATGTGACATACTTTTAACTCTGACGTTTACATCTGCTATTATATATAATTGTTGTTACATACCTATCCATCTTGTTGCAATTATAAGCGTATGGAAAAAAGTTAAGTGATGTGTATAAAGTTCTTGAATTTCATACTATAATTGTCAGGCATTTAAATGCAGAATGATTGAATGTGATTGATCAACATTTGACTGTGTATGATTTTATTTTAAAAGTACAGTATCATACTGTATTAGTGCAGCTTACTTCAATAAAGTAATCAGTCATGTTCATTAAGAAATATCATGTTATTGCTTTGCATAGAAAAAAATAAAGGAAAGGCAGGTTCCTTTGTTCTGTATATTCCTCAACTCGTAATGCATTGCTTGCCCACCATCATCAGTGTTATGAAAATTAATGTTTTGTTTGTGATTCAATGTTTGTTGCCTTGCATCCTTTAGCAACTTTTGTGTTTGTTGTCTTGCGCTTATTGTATTCTTTGTTTTTTATTTTAAGGGTAAAGCAATGTGCAAAACTGAAAACAATACAGTTTAATCCTGTACATTGAAAAGATCAGTCTTCAAGAGGCTTGAAATAGCTACTGTTTCAAGTTTACATTCCAGGTGTTTTGTGTAAGAGTTTTTGTTTGCATGGCCATAGTCAGGTTCACATTTTTCCTGAGGCGAATAGTTTTGTTAAAGTATTTAATGGAGACCTAACATCCTGCCCTCATTTAATCTAGGCTGGTAGTATCTCTGGTGGTTGCAACACAGTGCAGCTGCAGTGCTGCTCTTTTTAAAACAACCACACAATATAATATGATTTGATTTAACGTTACAAAAATGTTCTGTGGCAGCCTTACAGAAAGTTTACCAAGGTAAGTGCCACATTTGTCTCAATGTAGCTACAGCCTATGTTTGATTCAGAATTTATTAGATGCCAGTATGTTCTGTATTTATTTTACTTTTCAGCACATGATGTAGGTTTGCCAAAGTCATTGTTCTAAAAAAATTATTAATAAAGTGTTTCTAAACAGGAAATTGTAGATTTGAGGTTAATCCCCAATTATTATGATGCTGTAGTGAAGATAAGAATACATTATTATTGAAGCTAAAATAGGTAGTTTTTAAGTATGGACAAGGAACATAATATTTCAAATATAAGGAACAAGGTTAATAGATCTTAAGGTTTCAGCAAGTCCTTTTTAGTTCACTTTTCATCAAATATTATTCTAAGGTAATTAATGTTTATGGTTTTTAAAGTATGGTGCCTGTTAATTTTAATGTTGTAGTCTATGTTACTCAGATAAAAGTTCTACTTTGTAAACAACATATATTTGGTTTATGCCATAGTCCATTAAATTCAATGAAAAAAAGACTATCATTTGTAAATAATGTCTTTGAATCTAAGGTGCGTGGTACATTATTAGCATAAAGTAAAAATAAATGAGGCCTTAGACCAATGGTTTTCAACCTGGGTGTTGCATTCCCCATGGGGATCATTTGCTTTTTTTTTTAGGGGTATTAACTAACTTCTATATTTTATATCTTTTGCATGAAACCACTTTTTGATGTAGCCAAAATAATATCACTTGGCAAAAATGATAGCCTACTTTTTCATTCAAAATTATTTTAAGTGTGATTATGACCATTACAGTACTGTTGTGTTTGGCAACACATGAAAAACATTGTGACATAAGAATGTGCTGTGTGTGGAAATTAGATACCTGATTGTGGTATCTAACTTGGGAGTTCTAGTTTTCAATGAGTTGTGCTGTGGAGTGATTTGTATAAGGCATGGGTCTCTCTCACTGATGCTGCCATGTGCATGAATTTAATGAGTCTTTGCTCAACATAGTGATGACGTACGTTATTTTTTAGTTACTGTGATTTTCTATTGTGCAAGCATAACTGCATTTCATATGCCTGACTGAAAACTTTCAGAAGGGGGTCATTAGGTTGAATTGGGTTGCAAAATGTGTCACTATGCACATAAAAAAAGGTTGAAAACCCCTGTCTCAGACTATAACCTTTAATTTTTTTGGCCTAAATTCTACCCCAGTTATGGCCTAAAACCTACCTCACTTATGACATCACTCACAAAAAATCTGAAACCCAAAACCAAAATCTTCATTGCGGACTTGAAGACTTGCTAAGTCTTTTGAGGGCGTGAACAGCTGCCTAGCGAGTTATGCATTTGCTAAGACATGCTGAAAACTGGTGAGTTAGGCCTACACTACCAGCAGCGAAGGTGTTAAAATATATCCCAAAAGATATATATATGAACATCACATGCACTAGATTCTTGGTTAGTGCATGTTTTGTGGATATGTCACATAGAAATTAACCTCAACATTAAACAGAAAATTAAAATAATGGCAAACTGACACATACTTTAGCACCAGGAATTGCCCCATGTAAGTCTGCAAGGAATTTTATCCTAAATCTGTGATAGTTGACATGATCAATGTTCAGCTTGAAAAGATCATCTGGTTTCCTAGCACTGTACATTGTTGCAGGATATGTTTAGTATGCCATTAAAAATATAAAGACCTCAGACATTTTTCTATTTCTTAATTAGGTATTTAATTTGTGTCTAAGGTCAGTAAAGTACTCAAGCATACTAACTGTGCGTGCCTGTTCATGAATTAACACATACATATTTTTTTCTCTTCAAAAGACTCTCATACTGTTTTTTTTGACGTATATCTTGCATCTGTACCTTATGACTTTGATGCAGGTGATTTTTTTTAGAATCTGTGTGCACATTGTAAACCCCTAACTGTAAAGAGATGGCAAGTTGAGCTGCAACTTCGAGGAAGACCTTTTTCTTTATCATTCTCTGTTGTATGATCCTCAGGCATTCCAAACAACACATAGTTGGTATTTGCCCATACTGATCTACTTAATCATTATTTACTGTTCACAATTCTTTGCACTTTTCAACGTTTTATTTTCGTGTTTAAGCTTGAGGTTTTCAGTTTCTCTAGTTTTTTTCAGTCATTTTTCGGTCATCTGAAAATTTTTTTAACTGACCGAAAAAATTAATTAAATTCACTCATAATGTCTGAAAATATAGACCAGTGAATACTGTTACTGTGAATTTAAAACTATTATGGGACAAATGACTGAAAATGTCTTAGCAAAAAGAAGCCAGCAGGTTCTGTGTTAGTCATTGTTGTTTCTAACAAATTAAACTTTCCTAAGATGTTGTTAACACAGCTTTTGATCTCTTTTATCCCAAAAGTTTAATTTTGCATGAAGATGGTTTCTGCTTTTTAGCTCCATATTTGTTTAGCAAATGTTGTCAACAAAAATTGCTTTGTTTACCACAAGAGTTTGGTTGTCCCTCCCTATTCAAATATAAATAGGAAAAAGTGCTTTTTCTACTTGTTTAATGGTTTTTCTTCCAGGTTGGGCAGTGACTGATTACCAACATTGCTTAACTATGTTTTCATTAAGAGTTTTATTTCTGAATGTGAATGAAAATTTTTTATCAAATCAATCTAATTTTACCAATGCATCTTGTCCACAACCCAATCCCATTAAGTGGGTGCATATAGTTTTCAATCAATGCATCTATAATAGCAAAGAAGAAATTGGATTTTTATTAGGACTTATTTCAATCCTTTGTTGGATTTGCGCCAGTTTACCGTGAGTAAAAATTATTTTACATTTTCAAAATTATTGTAAATCAAATGTAGTTAGTGAAATACCCTTCTGGATTTCAAGACATTTTTTATAACTTGTACATAACATAAACATCTTTGCACACTGCTGCTAAAATTATGTTTGATCCACATGTCTACATTGGTGTTGTACATGAAGAACAACAGTCAGAAATAATAATGTTTCAGTGATTGCAATAAAGCAGTGTTCCAGTGCTGTTGTGCAAGAAAAATGGTAGATTTAATAACATTTGCATTTTCATCAGTCACTGAAATTTATTTACTTGTCTGTTTGTTTAAAACGCAATTAAAAATGGAATTATGAAGGAAATCCATGTACCTTACAATTTGTGAAATGGTCAAAGAAATCAGTAGAGAGTGGTCTCAGTAAATGATGATTGATATCATTGGTTTTGGAGCTAATACTAATATTTCAGTCAAACCTAAATGATTATTTTATGCAGAGTCTTATCCTGTTTTTGTTGCTGATTGTCTGAGGGGTTAACAAAGTTGTAAAACATGTTGCAGTAGCACCATAAATTTTGCATAATTTGTGTTATAATTTCAAAGAACCATTGTATTCAACAATGTATCTGTTTTCAGGCAACTATATGAAAACTACAAAAATGGAAAAATGGATGAAGCTATCTCTTTTTGGTTCCTTTTGTTCTGGTTATTAGGAGATAGTAGCAACTTGGTTGGTCCTTTAACAAATTTTTTTATTTGCGTACAAATTCTATGATTTACTTCATAGTAATTGTTCGTCGCTCTGTGATTGTCAAATAGCTTTTCAGCTTTAGTGAAACCAGTTTCATGACAACTGTCTATTTTTCAATTACTACATCTGGCAGCTTGTGCTTTGATTTATTCAGTTTAGTCTAGAGCAGGGGCCACTAACCTGGTGCCCATGAGCACCAGGTTGCTTGCAAGAACCAAGTACGTTGCCCGCAGGCCTGTTCTAAAAATAACATTAGCATGATCAATGTCTTTACATTAAGGAATATCAATACTAACATAATTGAAGGTACATTGAGCAAAATTTTTATTTCAGAAGTGTGTATCAAACTAGTTGTCCTTAGCATTAACCCGTACACAAGAAGTAGTTCGCAGTTTCAAAAAGGTTGCTGACCCCTGATCTAGAGTTTGCTTACTTGCTCTGCTCGTGCTTTAGTATTTCACTGGTAAGCTTTTGCTTGCAGATTTCAGGACTGAGATGCATACAGTTATGTGAATTGATTTTCTGTTGAAAAGTTGTTTTTTTCCCAAGGTTGATTCGACTGTGCCACCTATGTTGAAACTAATTAATGGAATACTTGGTCATGTTCTATGTCACGTGCCGCCAATTTGCTGAATTTACAGTGAGGTATCACAATGCAGCTCTGCGGATGTCGGTCATTTCGCCACGAATCTCGCCCCAGACTAAGTCGACGCAGCTATAAGTTGTCACGCCATTCTTTCGTTTAGATACGCCAGTGTTTTTCAATCTCTTTGCTGCAACGGAACCTTCTGCAAATGTTAGCGTTGCTCATGGAACACTATGCAATGATCCAAGTGCCCATCCTATTTTCTGTAACAAACCAGATGGGTAGAATGTCGCATCTATGTTTTATCGTGAAATCATCAAAATTCGTGAGTTCGTTCAGAGATCATTAATCGATGTTAATAATTAAAAATCACGTACATTTTACAAGAAATTGAAATTTATGCTAAATCAGCAATGAGAGTTGGGATCGCCGGTAATATTTGTACGGGGTACAAATACGACGGGTGATCCAAGAGTCGTATTGAAACAAATTTTTAAATCGTAATGAAACAGATTTTCAATACGATTCATAGAGGCAAGGATCCTGCGAAACAGTGGCATTGCTACAACCGTATAGAACTGTGGTTTTGAATTTTGTCCTAAGGAATTTCGGTCTGTTTCGGCGGAACCCATGGCAGCCACTCGCGGAACCCTAGTTGGAAAACACTGAGATAAGCAATGTGCATCTGCCTTTGAAAAGCCTACTGATCTGATCTTGTAACATTTGACTCACAGCAAACCTTGTTTGCTGTAGCCTCAGACCTGCGTGCAAACCGCGTCGTTATGATGTGTACATGTTTTCTTGCAAGCGGAAAATCCAAGTCGATAGAGGAAGTTGGTCGAGCTCTCTCTAACCACGCAGGTTGCCACGTGGAACCTAGAACGCCAGATTTTAGTTTTTTCTGGCCTTGTGACCCGCAATGAAGGTATTGATAATCTTGCTTTTGTAGAAAAAAACTAAAGACAAAATGTATCAGAACACATACACAGTTGTTCACTTTTCACAAACTACAGCTGCCAACTGCTGAACAAAAAAAGAGTCGTAGATATTTCTCAGATCTGCGTGATAGGACGAATGATGTAGTACCATGCAACCACCAGCAATGTGTTATGATGATCAGTGTCAAGTGGGATCGGAAGTATAATTCGTTAGACCTTGCAAAACGTTCAACAACATTACCAAATGTTGCTGAGTTGTAATAAGGTTTTGGCAGCTGTACCTAAGTGTTAGTTGTAACTAAACACTTATGCATAATTGCGCGTCTTTCCAGACATCATCAGCACCGTGGTTCGATGTTTTTTCATTAAATGACTGGTGACTCGGCCAGTCTCTATGTTACTCTGAAATCGTCAATGTTGACAAAAATATACTTTATTACATATGATTTCGCAATTTACAATAAGGATGTAGTTTTGACCTACTGCTTGAAATGGATCACTAAGGTCCAAACCTATTGAAGACGACCATAATGATACTTTATTCGCCAAGCATTTTTTTAGGCGCTCAAAGTAGCAAAATTGCCCCTCGATGTGGATGAAAACTTCAGGGGCAATTTCACTTGGACAAAAAAGACTCCGGATGATAACTGACCTGGAACGACCTGACCCGAAATGCTATTTGCAAAATACCTGAGCTCTGTTCGCTGTAATGTTAGTGCCTTTATTGCGTTTTGCGATGAGTTGTAAACGAGAGGCAATGCGTTCGCAACCAATTACGCATTTACTAGCAGTTTTTGGTGGGGAACTGTGTAAACGAAGGTATTCAAATTGTCTGCTTACTTCTTGCGAAACTGACTCAGTTTTCCGGTTTGATTGCAATGCCTTTATTTAACGGCTGGTTGAGGCGGATAAGTAGATTGTCTTGATCTGGCTGTCCAGCAGGGTCTGGCATACACAATGCACATCAGATGAACTGCAGTGATAAATCAGCTTATTTTATACATACCGCAGATCAACCGTTCCTAAGGCGCATCGTCTCTTAGAAAATATTCGAGACAAGTTCGTTGTGTTCAGAGGTTTGCGGCATGACAACTTTGTAAAGATTCTTTTTCCCCGATAAAGACTGCTTTTGTCGTAACTCAATTCAGTATTTGCAATTCTATAAAAGGTTTGGGTTTATTTGGCAGGCTGGCTGTATACTTACGAAGCAATTTCCGATCCAACTCTACACCGCAGTTTACTATGTAATGATGGACTTGGTGATGATTTTTCAGTTTGCTTATTATACAAGAAAGATGATATTTTCCAGGTTAAGTGAGTATTCTGTAAAATTATTGCTTTATGTTATGAGTAACACGGATGGTAACTGGTTTTAATGTGTCTTTGCATTTCTTAATGGCATAAAAGTTTTGTTAGGGTGTATTTGTTTATCAGATTTAAACATCGCCATAACTTTTTACATTCGTGATGAAATTATCTGCTACAGTGTCTTCTTTGCGTGATTTCTGTAAAGCTTAAAGTTGTTCAAGTCTTGTTTTATTCTGTTTAGGCAGTGGCCACGGCGGTGTAAATACATCAGCAGAAGCAAACGGGACAAAAACTGCTGCAGTTTTATGTTGTATGATCTTGCATGCACTCATGCCTTATGCACTGGTCCAGCTAAAACGTGACGCCAGCTTTGAAATTGAAAACTCCCATGTTAGAGTCGGTCGTACGTTGCTCAGCCTTGACAAAAACCCTTCGCTCATTAGATGGGTAAGTTCATTAGTTGATTGTTGGAAGTTGCAATCGGTTGAAGCAAACACCTCCGTTTGCAACGGCAATGCTCATAAAACGCGAAATAATTTGTGGCAGCTATGGTAGCGGTATACCGACTCAATTCTCTGTTAAAATTTCAAGCGAAAGGATTAGCGTGCTGAGTTTCCTACTAACATAGTGTTTGTGGGGCTGATCACGTTCTGAAACGAGTACTACTGTCGGTCAAAGTTCCCGCTCGCCGTTGATATCTACAGTGTATGCGATTGCGATAGTCTCTGCTGATCACTGCTGAGTTGCTTGGGCCTGTAAAATGCGATGAAGTCAACCCGTTTTTATGTGACAACTTTTGCATGTTGCTCGGGAGCAATAGAGCAAAACAACGCGAGTAGATGTTGGTGAATGCATGCCCAGCGTTTTTATACCTTATAGCTTGCTTATAGGTAACCAGGTCAACTAAGTTCAAACGATTCAAGTAGCACCGTAGTGCTGTAAAATAACTTTGTCAAAATAAACACAAGAAAACTAAAAAGGACAAGAACGCATGGTTACTGTAGGAGAAGTGCATAACGTTACAACAGATAACTCGAGGTTCGAGGAAAACGTATGCCCAAAAAAAGCATTTATGCCCAACAAAGCCCGATTCTTAAATGCATTGATGTAGACCAGTAGTTCCCAAAGTGGGCGGTACCGCCCCCCTGGGGGCGGTGAGAAACTCTATGGGGGCAGTGAAGCAGAAATGGGCGATTGGGGGGCGATAGGAGACCCAGTTAATAATTACATTTCTGTTGTCTTACTAACTTTGAGTGACGAAATGTCATGAAAACAGTATGATCAACAAACATGCATGCATGTAATTTGTAAACAAAAACTTAGCGTTTTGGAAACAAAACAGAGGTGAAATGTTAGGAGATAAATTTGATGAACTGCAGTTTCCATCACTAAAGGTAAGCTGCACAGTAGAACTGTCCTCCTCTGTAATGAAATGATTGTGATTGGAATTTTCGTCAGCTGCACTTCTTGGCACTGGTAAACTGCTACTTAATAATGCCCGTTTCGTTACAGTGACTATCACCGGTCAGATTTGAGAATGCACGCTTGCACTTAGACTCAGCTTGTAACCAAAAGAGTGAGCTAATTTTGGATGGAGTGGTTTAATGATCACAAATATAATAATAACCTTGTACGAGTTCAAGTCGAAAGTAGAAAGGCAGTTTATAGTTTTTTTACAGATAGTGTTAGGTGCCAACAAGAATAAGTTACCTAAAGGGAATCGAAAAGATGTGTTTTATCGAAAAGACGAGAAAGAGAAGTGTGTTTTAGAACGCATTTTTGCTTGAGCAGCGCCAAGGAAATCAAGGAAATCCAGGGAGAGAGAGCGAGATGGTAGAGCCAGTGGACGACTGCAAGTGTCACGGTTAAGTTCAAAAACTTTTAAAATATGCAGATTCAATTCAATCATGCACTGCTCCGAACTCTGTGGCAGAGTAAAAATGTGGCAGAGTATTAATGGATTGATTGATCAAAGGACACCAAAGGGTTTAAAAGTTTTCTGCTAAGTTTAGGCAATGTGGTGCACTCGGATAATGATGAAGAGAGTTTGTACGCCTGTTGCTGCACACAGAAGGTGACTGTCAAAGGGTGTCATAGA
>JGI24158J21664_10013805_pt1 | contig 10636 bp, 5 predicted proteins | sample Ectturendosymbi3_FD_21664 | JGI IMG/M metagenome (IMG submission 21664)
TCACCACGAACGGGATGTGCGCAAAGAACAAAAATATATGTATGTGGCGCGAACAAGCAATAATAGAGTGATCTCGTCGGGTGATCTCTATTGTTGCTTGCAGCCACGGTGTGAAGCTTTGCGCACATGCCGCTCGGGATTTCCGATCGCAACAACGCCAATTGCTGTCACCAAAATTAACAACAAAAAAAAAAAAAAATAATTGCAGAAATACATCTGTTATAAACTAGGAAATTTTGTGCAATCTTGAACTGCAGTGGGATGGAAAATCCCACAAAAAATATATTTCCCAATCCTCTCTTCCTCTATAATTGAAATTTGTTTTTTAATTTGTATGCACAGGGGAAGATCGAAATTTACAATCAGTTCTACCTAACACTTGTTTTACCAATTTCTTCAAGCGGCTTTAGACAATAACATTATAACCCCGACAATAACCTTGTATGAGGACATGAAATCGATTGCATACGTTCTGCTTCATCCGATATGCGTACTTTCTCAGCTGATGTGCGCATGCAAACACTGCAATATGAAGTTATCTTTATATTGTTGAACACGTTGAAGCTGCTGATGAATTTATCACTTCAAAAATCACAGATTTAACGCGATTTTTCGTAATTGAACCTACACCCAGGTCGACTAAAAAAGCGGATTTGAATTGAAAACCCCGCAGTGGCAGCCCTTGTCACATGCGGCAGAACGTCTACTACCGTAACATGGGGTGACGTTCAGAGGAATTACTGCCGTGTTATTGTCACGTAACAAATACCAACAGTAGAATAATCCCCTAGCAAGTTCGCAAACGGCCTCTGCAGGCAAGGGATCGGACAATAGCGAACTGCAGTCTCATCATTGCATCTTTGAACAAATTAGCCACATACGAACAGCCGTACATTGTCACCCTGAATTGTCTCTGAAGTGTAGGCTGCCAAATCGCATCAGTTTCGACATTTTGACCGGTGCTTCTGCACAGTTGAAACGAGGGCATGGAAAACGTTACGCAGTTGCACTAAGCGTTTAGGGGGCCTCGCGGTCACGACTTTGCCCGGGGCCTCGCGTTCATTTAATCCGGCCCTGGCTACGACCCCGGCTCGTCGCCCAAGGGGACATGGGCTGATTAGCAATCCTCAAGACACAATCAAGCCTCTCAAAACTCAAGCTCTCACCTCACCAATAAAGCCGCAATTTACTATTCATTGTATACGACGAAGCCCCAGAAACGAGCGCACCATCCGCCCAGTGATGTTCGTCTGGCGACAGGTCTGCTGTGACCTTTGAACCATGGGCCCAGTGACGTGGCATTCGAATTCTGATTTCACTACAGTTTAGCAACTGAACATTCTGCAACTTGAAAAAGCTTGCTGTCAAAACTATTTAGGTTCGAATCAGAGACGAATTTTCATTTTCGGGGTCCTAGCTTGGGTTATTTCAAATTGGGGGTCCTTCCGGAAGGTTTGCGACGACTGATGGCAAACAAATCAGCACTACACGTGCTCGTTACACTCACTGAACAAGTTGTTCCACTTCATAAACATATTATTTTATTCTGAATTCTCTCGATATCAGGAACAAAAACAGTCACAATGAAACTAATGAAAAAGCCATGCGGTGAAGTTATCTGACCGCACACCCATGGCATATTTATTGAGTACCTCGCTGACCTCGTGTAATCTGAAAAATGGATTCAGGCGCTTTGTTCCACAATTATGCGCAACAATAACCAATCCTCGACACCACAAACAGAGAATGCTCATCGTCATTTACTTCAATCTGCTGTGCTCATTCTTCCACAGAGAGATCTTTTGTAAGCGGGATAGTAAAAAACGTGCGTTGAACCAAAACAAAAATACAAACGTAATTGATTGCAGAAATGCTGGAAATTGCCCTTACTCCCAAGATTTTGGGTCCCGTCGAAATCGGGGGTCCTAGGCTGAAGCCTATTTAGCCTAATTGTAAATCCACGCCTGGCTCGAATCATGAAAAATATGGAAAACAAAAGCAACCCATGCGTGAACTTGAAAACTTGAAGAAGGTAAAAGATTTAGTTTAGGATGGAATCTATGTGCAGAAGACACAGACGTTTGTAGAGAGACCACGCCCGTCATTATTTCCGGCAAAGTTATCCGTCGTAAGTTGAAATAACACACGGCCAACATTTGCATGCAATGAGGACTAAAAGAGGCAAATATGCTGAGGCACGGCTATCAAGTGCGGCCGTGACGACATGTCACGCTTGAAAGCAAGGGGTATAAGAAGCGATCTGAAGAAAGTACACCGCGTTTTTGTACAGCAGTGACCGCAGATAACTATCAGACATACAGTATATCAAATATGATTACGTGCCTTTTGTTTAAAATTTCGTGTGCAATTGGCGCATGTTACAGTATGATAAAGTCCACAGTTTACCTAACAACTTAGTTCGATATGTTGATGGTAAGGATTGTTTTGAGATGGACAAAATATAGTAATAAGATTTTCAAACAATCTGCTGCACAAAAATAAGACAAAGCTACTGATTTATTTTAAATGAAATTTGTACCTCCCAGTTACACGTGAACTATTTCATATTTTGTTTCAGCTTCAAAGACCGAGGAGCATTGAATGCTTTGCTTAACCTGAGCGAAGAACAGAAAGCTAAAGGTGTCATAACTACATCAGCTGGCAACCACGCTCAGGCTTTGGCTTACCAGTCGCTCAAACTGGGAATTGAAGCTACAGTAGTTATGCCATTGCAAGCCCCCATTGTCAAGGTCAGTAACCAGAGCGTGTTGCAGAAACAATGGGTGAGCACACTTCCATCTATTGCTCTACGCAAATGCTGCAATTGGAACGAATGGGAAACTTAGTTCGAATTTTTATCTTGATGTACCATCAGTTGAAGATTTATTATAAATACCGAAAAGGATGTTTTCACTACCAAAAAACAAGGTGTAACAAAATTTCTATTTATTACTGCAGCTAACTGAGGAATAAAGGCACAATTCAACACACCTTATCAAACTTGTTGAAATTTTCTGCATGCTAATCCGTGATAAAGAATTAAAAGGATTAAAAACGTTTGAAATAATCATATTAGTTTCACGTGTAGACAAAAAGCTTCTTTCACTAATCAATTAGTCTTTTCCATCGTATTGAAAAAAAACTTAGAAGGAACTAAAAGACACCTTTTATTATTCATCCTTCTCACTTGAAACTGAAGTTGTTGTACTGTATAGGCTATCGTTTTACTGTGTACATATTTTACTGTATACATGACTTTTTCTTCCTCATTTGAGTTTGACACGAAATCTGAGTAATTAGTTCGGATAACACAACTTGCCAATCTCGCTTAAATCTAAATGCAAGCCAAGCAGTTTGTCTGACTTGCGCCGGCCAAGTTTGAAAAGGATGTCACCAGAAACGTTGGTCATGTACAAAATTCAAGTAAACTGAGCTTGCAGAGGATATTTCTGACTCTTTCGCACAAGCCCTTGATCTAAGGAGCAATTTGCAATAATCAAGACAACGTAATGCATCAATCAGGATGCAGAACAGTTTTAAACTTGAAGGAAAGGCGCAACCAATGAAATCGTTTGGCGGAAATCTAACACGATAGTTTGTGAAACATTGTCCCGATCAAATTGCAAGTGAAACTGGTTGAGTAATTTAAGAAACAAAGTATTAATCTATTTCATTTGCTCAAATATCACCTATCAGTGATGCTGTTATACTTGCTTAGATAATCACCACGTCTAAAATTGAAAGAAGGCAGTAATTTACGGAAACACGTCGGAAATGAAAGTGACTAAAGAATCGTTGCATATTAGTATTATGTGTTAAAAACAGCGCTATGTCCTCTTATCATGCGAGAGTTGAAAGTGAAGGAAAATGGGACATCGAAGATACAATAGCATAGAAAATCAAACAAATCGTATACTTAATCGAAAGACGTGCACAAGAGTCAGTGTTTGTGCTCTTTGACTGGTGCTGCAAAATTTTTTCAAGCACAGAATTTCAAATCTTCCGTTTTTTGTTTGTCGGAGACTACAACTGACTTGGCAGCCAACTTTACTTGCATAATTAACAGCGAGGAGGTTTTGCATAAAATGATGCAGAGAATATGAAAAACGCTGCTCTTATGCTGGAAGTTGCTCTAGCTTCAGGGAATCGGTCTGGATATAGGAATGAGAGCAAATGACTGAAAAACGTTTAATGAAATGCATGCTTTCACTTTACCGCACTTTGATCCTGGCATCTGTCTCAAACAGCGCACGTCTTTTTAGATTTACAGTAACGAAAAACGAAATAAAACTAATTCAAATGTCTGTCTCCAACCGATATTCACAAAAATATTTACTTGTGGATTCAAACCTTTGTGGAGACCAGTTACTCGGATCGAAATTATGATCGATCATTACCACCACTTCCACTCTGTCCCGAAGTGGTGACGTCTGACAGGCCCCCCCCCCTATGGAGCAGGTGAGGAACACTTCTCCAGACTCTGCGGCTTAACTCGGGCACAACGTTTTGGCCACGCCTTTCTCTGAGGCTTTCTGGGGTTGCGAAGTGCAGTCTGCTGCTGTCCTTTACGAATCTGGCAAAAACTGATAGTTTTTTGGTGTTTGGTAAAGTTATCCGAGTTGTAAGCGGAATAGTTGAAGTTTCAATAAATTTTTAGGTGAGCAGTTGTAGAGATCTGAAAGGAAAAGTCATCCTGCACGGAAACAGATTTGACGAAGCCAAAAAATTTGCAATGACATATGCAAAAGAACACGATCTGGTTTACATCAACGGGTGAGTTGTGCGGTTTGGATGTGACGAAGTTGGCAGCCAGTAATATCTGCCAGTCCTTCAGCTTTTCGTTCCTTTGTTTTGTCCAATCAGTGCTCAGATCTACCCTTAGTTGTTAGTTCTGTTGAAATAAACATTCGCGTTACACACTTCAATTCACCCGCAGATACGACCACCCAGACATTTTGGCTGGTCAGGGTACGATTGGCCTGGAAATATTAGAAGATCTTCCTGATGTTGATTACATCATCGTTCCGATTGGAGGAGGCGGTCTCGTTGCAGGGATCAGCGTTGCAGCAAAGCAACTGAAGCCAAGCGTTAAGATCATTGTGAGAAATTTATTTACACCGCATATCCTTTTCATTCTAGAATTACTTGGTAGTTTGCTGTTTTTACTTTTTTCACACGTCATTGCATATTACTACATTAACCGTAAAACCTCTTTATTGAGTTACATTTTAACGAACGATACAAGAGATACACTTTGAGCTCATGAAACCTTTCTGCACTACATTGAACAAGTGCATGTACAATATTTGAAAAGTGCCTTCGACTGATTTCGTGCTGGAACCTTGATCAACAGGGAACTGAAAAACTGACTGCTTGTCACGAGTGGCGAAAGAGCAATGTTTTCATTTCTCTAGAATAAAATATTGTCTGAAGTGTCTTGAGATGTAAATAGGGCTGTCAAAATATTTTTTCTTAATTTTTTCCTTAATTTTCACTTTGTAAGTAGCTGAGACTTTTGATTTACAGTATGTTTTATAAGAGTCTGGAGAAACCCTTTTCGGGTCTTGTTTTCACCAGCAATGCAGCTCTGAGTGAATGTCATTGGGAAATATATTATTTTCGCGGTTGATGCAAAGCTTCGCAAACATGTTTGGTGCACAATTAATGCACACCGAGGTGTTCGGACGAAGTTGAAGGTTGTTCCGGGCAACTGGGAATTTTGGGCGTTTTAAGTTTTGAAATTGATATCACGGTGAAGCTGGAGTTAATCTCAACAGCAGGCAGGGCCGCAACCAGGGGGGAAAACCTCCCCTCCGAAATTTATAAAATCGTGTTTAGTTGTTAAGTTCAACATCAAGTTGCACTTGTGACGTCACATCACACAGCGCCAGTAGGAAGTCGTCAAGTAATAATGGGCGCAGAGCAACACAAGAAATAAAGAGTGAACCTGGTCGAGCGGGAAACTCTTATTATTTGTTCTGCTGAAAGCTCTCGAGGCCTGCATTCTTTGGTTCGCGTCTCCAAAAAGCGACCGTTACGCAGTCTTTTTGCCCCCCCTCCGAAAATATCAGGTGGTTGCGGCCCTGACAGCAGGTGAAGCATCTACGTACTTCTAGGGGTAGCCAACCAAAAAAACAAAACATGTCAAGCATTGGTAATTTGTTACGTAGTACAGCACGTACACCTTTAAACTGCATCCTTATTTTTTCTATTTTACTTGTATTTTCTATATTTCGTGATGGAAACTTCTTCGTAAATCAAACGTTGCATAAATAACATAGTTTCTTTAATTGTGTCTCCAGTGTTCACAATTCAAAAATAATTGTAAAGTTTTTTCACCCTATTACTTTAACCCAGTGTTTCTTAACTTCTTCGGCCAAATCACTCCCCGGCAAATTTAAGACGGGACAATCTTTATAACCTGCAGCAACTCACTGCGCAGTCAAAGCGAACGCAAACTAACATCTGACCTGACTCCTGCAATTAACACTGAACCGAAGACTTTGAACATCTAATTCAGTCACATTAGTCTCTTCTGACTGGTGTTGTCACGTCATCAACAGCTGTGACGCACAACAGTGAAACAAGAGCAACTGTCATTGCCTGGACTAGACTGGGACTACGGCTTGTAGATAAATAGAGACAGCAATAATTGGCAGTAAGCATGCGGAATGATTTATCATCCGCTATCTCCATGAATCGACCCGGTCTATGAACCGATAGTTGCCACTTGTTCTATTTGCGAAATCGTGTCTCCGTGAGGAGCGATTTTTATTTCGTGTGGTGTAGTGCCTGAAATGAAGAAATAAACCATTTGAGAATACTTCCCTTTGTTTTATGGCAAGCTAAAACGAAAGTAATATAACTGCTAACAAATATGGTTTTACCGAAATTTTCATTTTTGTCCAAACCATGAGATCCTTCCTCGAAGCAAAAATCTTGTTGCGCGAAAAAATTTCATGCCTTCATTGCATTAAAAGCAAACTCACGTAAAAAACGTTTAATGCAAACAACATGTTCGTCATTGTGGTACAGGCTTGTTCATTCGTAGTTGCAGCAAGAGATGGAGCTGAAAACCGATACCAACCGAAAGCCTGAATTAGACTCATATTCCGAAAGATTTTACTTCTTCCGTCAGACTGGGGCTGGCAAGTATTTTCAATCCCCCATCGAGTGCTCAGCCAAAAGCTGCCAGTGACGTAAATGAGCCCGGCTTGTTATCACTGAACCGTTAAAATCGACGGGCAGAGCGAAACAAATTTCATCCTAAAAATTTAGCTGAGAACCACAGAACGGAATTATCGAAGCGATACAACATAAGGTGTGCTACGAGGCATGCACATTGAACTACAGTGGCGCCTGTCATGGCATTTAACGCTTGTTGACCTGGTACCAGCAAACTTTAACTTGGTGCAAAATGCTGCACATGTGATCCACAATAACGGCAGAAGGCGTTGTAACGCTGGTCTTCAACCCACAACTTGCCGGGCACACCAAAGCTGAGGGTTGCTTGCGTAATAAATTTTTTTTGAAACCATTTAAAGAATTTGAAGCTCAAAGAAGACAAGACAAATTTTTATGTTAGCATAAGTATTTGTCGCATGTTTTATGTCACCCGTTAGCGTTACGGTTTTGCCACTTTCAGGTGTCGGCAATATGTGCAATATTTGTGCTGGGTGTTAAAGCAATCATTGATGTTTAAAACACGACGCAATCCACTGTTATCTTTAGTTTTTAACCTAAGTTTAAGTTCTAACACGCTGTTTCGCAAAGCGTGGCGCGTTTCATGGTTAAAGCATCCCATAATTCCAAAGGTAAGATTTCTATTTTTGTGAGTTGAACCCCAATTGAATTTCATTACAAAAAGTTCTGAATAAGAACATCTAGAATGCATGTAAGTTCCTAAAACATGATTTTCAGGGTGTGGAATCAGATCGATGTCCTTCTTGGACCACAGCCATTCAGAATGGCAGACCCTGTACCTGCAATAAATCCAGGGCTGGAGCAAAAAACACAATTGCCGATGGGTTAAGTGTCATTGAGGTAAATGCTTCGAATCTACAATCGCGAAATTTTGCGTTCGTTACATTGCCAATGGTGTTGTAGTTTGATATAAAGCACGCAATCCAAGTTTTTAAATACCGAACGTGGCTTTAGGTCGGTTATAACTCATTTGAAACTGCCAACGAACTCATCGATAAAGTGGTGACAATATCGGAAGACTTCATTGCGTCTGCTATCTTGCGACTACTTGAAGTTGAAAAAGCAGTCGTCGAGGGAGCTGGGGCGGCGGGATTTGCCGCTGTTTTATCAAAGTCCTTACCTGAATTGAAAGGCAAAAAGTGAGTTGATCGCGTGAGCTGGAAAATAACTTTCTGTCTTTTTGAGTTAAGTTGGTTTTCCATGTTTTGTCAGAACCAAGTAAGAAATTTGGGCGCTTAGCCACAGGAGATGCGTATGTGCACTAGCTGGACTTTTTTCTGAAGGGGGAATAGACTGAAGTTGTACTAATTTAAGTGAAGTAGGAAATTGACACACACTCATGGTTTCAGTATTAAGGTTCTGTCACTCACATCCGTCTACTTCGAAGAAACTACGATAGTTAAAAAAAACTGTATACCCACCCACAATAAACGGAGTATAGGCGATCTGGGTTACCTGAAGCACTCCTGATTTTCCAAGGGATAAGAAAGCGCCAATCTAGCCAGCATGACGGCGACCACAGAAAAGCGTAGTTATCTTTCTTAGTTGCAGTGGTCACGTGAAAAGTATGATACGCAAAGAGACAATGGGTTAGGGTACCCTTTAAGTCCCGCGCCCGCCAAAATTTTGGCGGAAGTTTGCAACGCTATAACTCGCCAGCCGATTGAGCTAGATAAGCTGTTCAAACCATCTACGGATTCAGCAAGTCTTCCAGTTGAGATTGAAAAAATTGTTTTTCATTTTGGGTTTAGGGTTCTCTGGGGGGACGTCACAAGTGGGGGTGTTTTTTGGCCTACTTTACGCGGCCATGGACGCCAATCCAATGAGCCAATTTTTTCGCTCAAGTTTTTTTTCAAAACTAGACTATCATCCGAGTCTTTAGAGCCCTTGATTGGCTTTCTAGCATATCTGGAGCCAAAATTATGCCACAAAAAGTGGTTAAAATTTCTACCCCTACAAAAGGACAAAAATTTCTACCCCTACAAAAGGACGCCTGGGTTGAATAACACCCAGTTGGTATATGGCCATAACTCGCGCCAGAATAGGCTAAAGAGCTGTTCAAGCCCTCTAAAGACTCGTGAAGACTTGTGGTTTAGACTGCAAAAAATGTTTAGCTTAAGATCTCAGGTTTTTTGTTGATGTTTACATAATGAGGGGATGTTTGTGCGTATTTTTTACTTTTGGATGACGTCATCATCCCATGGGAACCGACCAATCGAGCCGATTTTGTGGCTCAAAGTTTTTTTTGGATTCTAGGCTACAATACAAGTCTTTTGAGGTTTTGATGGACTTCTAGCGTTTCTGGTTCAAAAGTGATGGCAAAATAAGCAGAAATTAATTAGGGGAATCCCCACTAATTCCCTAGGGGATTACTACAAAAATTCCGGTCTTTTGGCCATAACTTTGGCACCAGTAACGCCAGGAAGTCAATCTAGGCCTCTAAAGACTCGTATCACAGCTTAGAATCCAACCAAAGTTTGAGCCACAATTTCGGTTCATTGTCTGGGCGATGACGTCATAAAGGAAAAACCAAAAAATAGTAAAACATACCCCAATCCTGACGACATCCACCGAAAACCCCAAACCCAAATCTCAAAAGTTTTTTTTTCAGTGCAAACTACAAGACTTCACGAGTCTTTCGAGGGTTTGAATAGCTCTCTAGCTTAAACGTCTGGCGAGTTATCGCCGGCCGTGCAAGGCGCCAGTGGGAGACTCATGCTTTTTCTGCAGTTTCTGGATTTTTGTGCACAACGGGTTTTTTGGGCCATAATTCTGGTTCCAGACATGCTAGAAGGTTAATCAAGGGCTCGAAAGACGCGGACGATCGTTTAGTTTCCAAAAAAAGTTTGAGTCAAAAAATGGGTCATTGGATTGGCGCCCAGGGCCAGTTAAAGTGGGTGAAAAATTCGAATACATGCCCTCTTTGTGACGTCACCAAGAGAAAACCCCACACCCAAATCAAATAAATTCTTTTAATCGAAACTAGAAGATTTGCTGAATCCGTAGATGGTTTGAACAGCTCTCTAGCCCAATCGGCTTGCAAGTTATAGCGTTGCAAACCTGCGCCAAAATTTTGGTGGGCGCGGGACTTAAAGGGTAGGTTATGGTTTGGTGATCACTTCAAGCAATTGTGTTTGGCTGAAGGCAAAGTAGCTCCAGCAGTGCTTTTGTCTCGTGAGGCAAAAGAAACACTGCCATTCAAACAAATATCGCTTGGAAACTAATTCAAGTAGCTTACGCTTTTCCTTTGCCACAAAACACTACAACAGTTGACACATCAAAAACTTCAAGGTAACCACAGTTAGCAGCAAATGCAAAGACAATCTTAGTTCTAGAGCAGGCCTGCACAACATACGGCCCGCGGGCCACATGCGGCCCGCGAGATCTTTTCTTGCGGCCCGCGAGAACTCAGTTGCAGAAAATGTTGCAAAAG
>JGI24158J21664_10013807_pt1 | contig 10636 bp, 6 predicted proteins | sample Ectturendosymbi3_FD_21664 | JGI IMG/M metagenome (IMG submission 21664)
GAAAGCACGTATTTAGTTTGTCTTGTCAATACTTATGCAGTGCGCGGCAGAACGAAAGTACTGCGCGGGGGTTCTAGGCCAGCTGCGCGGCCGCGCATCTTAAAGGGAACATTGCTTGGCAAGCAATAAAATTTTGAATTCACGAGTCAACAGAAATTCGTGGGTCTGCTGGGGTTTCAGACATAAAGTCAGGTGAAAAATTTTCCGCAGTTTATACTGTCGTCATGACAATTTCGAAGTTACCATTAGCCATTTTGAAACCGCATATTTTTGCAATGCTATTCTGCTTATTCAAAAATATTCTTTATCCATTTATGTACAGTATATGTCTGGGTGTTGTGCAATTCAAAAAAACAAACGGTAAAACCATTCGATAACAACAGAAAGAGTAACTGTGTCCATCCTTTTCAAAAATCAGAACACTTAATTTTTTCATCGTTTGTTACGTCTCGTATGACATCAATCGCAAAACGAGCTGCATATCGTAACCAACAAGCAGGAGTACGTTGTAAGCGATGAACACCTTTCTTAACCAGAGAACGAAAAACTATTTCGTGCAATCAAACTGAGGGCGCCATTGAAATTTGCCCGGTTTGTTCTACTAAAAAGTACGTCAAATGAATCTTAAAATTTCTCCTTTTCACGACTGTTATACGAATGGGTGCCACATTACGTGAGTCACACTGTGGCGCCACGGTCATTTATAAATCTGTTCAGGACTGAAGCGATCTTATTATTTCAAACATTCCAAAAAAACAGTACGTCCCCAGGCTAGGTATCAACTACTCTCTACTTACTTATGAAAATCAAGAGTGTCGTAGTGAGCGATCGGGGGCCGCATGTAAAAACAGTAATCGGATTGGCGAACTTTTTCCAGCATGTATTTGCAAGATATGAGGGATAAGCGTAGCTGCACTTCGTTTATGTCCGGTATCTGAGCAAGAGAAGCAACTTCAATAGCGATAAGAGAGGGCGAAAGAAGCACGGGCGTAAATTTGCGATAGAACGATTTCACTATATTGAGTTAATTGTCTGCGTCAGTCGCAAACGGGAAAGCGCAAAAAAGCGTGCGCAGCAACCACGGACTTCGTTTAAAAAGACAATCTGGTGCTGTACCGACGAAGGTCGGACAAACGCTGAAACAACCGACAAGAAAACTAACTTTGACTCTCCCCGACCACCTTCCTGTCCATCGCTTCCACAACACCCACCATCCAGACAGGTAGTCACCGTAGTTGGTGAAGTCGTGTTGCAAGTCCGCTCCAACATCAACTGCCAGCACCTTGCATGCACCTCGCGACCGCGCCACGTCACCTATGACGTCATGTCAAAACTGTACAGAACTTTACAAGCTGTGATTCCGCCTACACCGCCAACGTATTACTACGCGTTCTATTTTCTCTATACTTCCTGTGCCTACACTTCAAAAGTAGTTTACGTTGTCATCTGTAAGTTAATCTTTGTACGTAAGGCGACGTGAAGGCGTCTAATCACTTTTTTGCGCATAACAGGAACTCTCAGGTGGTCCGTTGTTACTCCTAATACTTACTGTGATGTGAACATACAATAATGATATTCAGCTTCAGAAAATTCTTGTTGTATGACGTAAAATTGCTAACTATGGGGCACGGGAGAAATTTCAAGGCCACTATGGGACGAATCCCATTCACACAGATAAGCTTGGGAACTCCTATCCCCTGCTATGTTTGATGTACTAGCTAGAATAGACATACCCTGTATTTTTTCCAGACGTATTTCAAACTTTTCTGGAACATGAATCTCATATTTAACAACATTTTTCATTCAGTTTGATTCACACCAAACTGTGGAAAAACTTTCAACTAACAGCAAACTACTTCCTCCAAAATCTGACCATTCATATCATGGCTCAACTAACTTCAGTCTGAGACACAGAACTTGCACTGCACCAACGGCCGAATATCTTTCAACCGCTTTCTTTCGATACAAAATACTGTAGTTTTTTCTTACACTAAAACACATGCTCATCAGAGGGTTCTTTGATCCACAAATGGCTTCTATGAAGTTTGAAACAATTTACGGCAACCTGGGATATGCGTCAAGATTTCACAATGCGTAATCGACAGCTTGTTTAAAGACTTTAGTACTTTACAAAAAAGCATTCGTGCAGCTGGGAAAGATTGCATCCATTTTTGTGAACATCTGCAACACTTTTATCAGCAATAAGAACAGAAGATCGGTGCAAATAAGGGAACGTTAGCAATGATCATAGGATAGCAACACGAAGCAGGAAAGTTCTGTGCTGTCTCTGCACGAAAGAAACATGCGAGCTAGAGCTAAAACCAGTGAAAGGCAAGTTGTGTACACTTTACTACCAAACAAACTTTTGACCAGACACTGAAATAAGCAAGGGTTAAAAAGTTTAATTGTTTTTACCAAGTCAACATAATGTACTTGTCACACCGGGCAATTTTAAAAATTTTTAGACCGAATTTTTCTACCATTTGTGCGCGACGTGTTAATGGCAGTAATGTGGTTCTGCTACAAAGTAAACTTCAAAGCCGATGAATGCAAACAGTGGCTTAAGTGGTGCGTTCAGAACCTGGCAAGGTGTTGATGAAAAATCCATCGACCAATAAATGACCATCTTTGGGATCGCACAAAGGAGGCAGGAAAGGGTGAAAAGACATGCTGGCTCTCACGAACCTCCACAGAGCACCTGAGTAGTGAAGTAGCGATCACTAATACAAGACATTTGACAACAATAAAATTGGAAGTACTGAAATAAATGTTGCTGTAGGTTACAATCAGCACAGCAAAACTTTGGTCAAGGTCAAAGGCAATTTTATTTAAAAATTTTATACTTCTGCCTGTCCGCTTACAGAAAATTTTTTTATTTTCGTTTTTTTATCTCGACATGTGTCCGCTAGTAAGCTGTTAAGGGCTAATGACACATTCAGGCTACAGCCTGCCTTCACTGGCCATCGAACAAGATAGAATGAAATGAAGTTTTTGTTGAAAAGCTACATTAAAATTAGCTCGTTCTGACAACGCTTATGAAGCGTATGATGTGGTGCCGTTTTAGTAAAGTTTAACTGATTTCCACAAAATACTAGCTCGATTTTGAAACAATGCTAACACCAGCTGCTAACCAATTTTGAAATGAATTAACATGGATTTTGTTTTTAGTAGGACTATTTCACAAACAGCCACACACTCGCTCAGGTGCAGTTCGTAGTATGGCAGTTTTCAATCTGAAGAACATTTCTAGCACATTTGCGCTGAAAAATTTGTCTGGATCCGTTGGGAAGTTTCGCAATAGGTCAACTGGAATCGAGTACTGGCTCCATCCGGACGAAATTGAAAGCAAACTTTGATCAAGAGACGCAACTTTTACGGTGGAACCACACATCACATTTCGTTTGCGCGAAGCAGAGGGCTTCTAAGAAAGCGCAAAAACGAAGAATCGAGGGGTTCGAAATTAGAAAACTAGCCTCGTCGCCCTGTTTCGCTCTCAAGCAAAGATGTCTGACATCATCTCGGCGTCTAAGTGGTTCAACTCAATCTCTTTATGGTTGTTACACTTCTCCATAACACTTTTGACAACGCAGTCAAGGACATTAGAAAGCAGCTAATAATGTTACAATCGTGACGAGGGCTGCTTACAGAGCTGTTGTTACACTATCACATACTTCGCGAAGGAAAAAGAAAAAACCTGAACATCTCAGTGTAAATGCAAAATATCAAAAGCCTCTCACCGTCTGTATGTACTCGCATTCGGAACGAAGTGATGTCAGTGGTGACAGTGAAGTATGGCAGCCAAAGATCCTGAAATTTAACTTATACGTTAAAAAACTTATTACAAGTCTGCAGTCAGGGTGCTAACACTATATCATGCTCTAGCAGATTTGCAAATTACTATGCTGTACACCGGAACTAAAATTTGCCCATTTGCGAAAGCTGTGTAGTACTTACAACACAAGGAATTGTTCTGAAGGCTACAAAGTCGAAGGCTAAATCAAAACAAGAANTGGAAAACATCTAGTGTTTTTTCAGTTACGAGTGCTTCCATGCAATGATGTGGTCGAGTTACAAGCTTGCAGTGTTCCAGTCATTTAAAAAATTTCGATTCGAATAACTCACCATGGTCTAGCTCAGTCACAAAATTATTCGAGTCACTTGGAATCGATCGAGTAGCTTAAATCACTTTCGATTCAAATAAAATCAAAGGTCTTCATTACTTTATTTTGAATAAATAATGAAGTTTTACCTTCTACGATATGAATCGATCCGAATCAGAACACTGTGATTTAAGTTTGTTTACTCAAAAGCAGGTTGCGGAGTCGGAGGTTTTTGGGTGCATTCGGAGTTGGATTTTTTAATCATAAGTTAGGAATCCTAATTCGTGCCTGTTTAAATGGTACAATTTATTTTGAAGTTTTTACTGAAACAGTAAATTCTTGATGTATACCACGATTTCCATTGATTACCTGTTGCTACAAAATTGCTGACAGCTAAATTTCAATTACGTTACGCTATAAAGGAGTTGGAAATTTTGGAAAGGTCAAAGTTGGACATTTTACCTCCGACTCCGCAACCTGATCAAAAGTAAATCGTACTCGATTCAAGGTATTTTCTAATGAATATTTCTCGATTCGAATCATCACATCGTCTTCACAGGACGAGACTCGAGTTAATGAAATTTGTTGCTCGAGTCAAGTAAAACCTGCTTCAATAAAGTACGGACTTGACGCGAAAACAATACACAATAATGTAAATACTGATCCCCACCGAGGTGTGAAATCGACGCAGTCAAAGACTCCGGCACTCGAAACCGATTAGTATGCCACCAGGGTATGCTTTATGAAATTCCTTGCTAAGCAACGTCTGGCAAATAGTTAATAGTTACTCAAGCGCATTGAATTCACGGTTTGCGTAACTTTTTCAGAGGAGCGCAGCTGCCGTTACCGTTATCAGAAATACCCGCTACTGCCGATGGCCTCTAAAAATGGATCTTCATGCAATTCCACATGCCTATCTAAGTTCAATGAGGCACCTATAGCCTTAGGAAACTGCAGGTTCAGGTAAGTTTCAACGGATTGTTCAATTCAGGAGCGACCCCAGGTCAACAGCGTCACCCGGGCTCATCGCCAGATTCATACTGACTGAAGGCAACAGTCGGAGGCTTGCGTAACTGAAATTTCCATTTGCTCTCATTCTTGCTCGCACTGTCGTTGCTCTGTGACATCAGTCACCTAACATTGAATGAGAAGTTCTCGTGCGAACTCGTCCATTATTGCGCAAATCACGTCACAGAGCAATGACAACGCCAGTTAGTCTTCTGCGTACTAAGCTGATTCATATCAGCCCGAGTTAACTGGACAGTTTTGCGTTCGTTTGAAATTATTCTCGAATGGGAACTGTCCACTGGATTGTAATTTGAATTCAATGTTCTGTGCAAATCCATTGCTTCAAAAAAAACATTCAATTTGGTATGAATTATATCTAAAAAATACTTCATTGCAGAGAGCAGCTCTGGCTCTAATGAATGAGACAGAGTAAACCTCTGTGTGCTAGGCTCATATATATTAGCCCGATTTACTGGACAATTTATCGTTCGTTTGAAATTAGAATGATGACTGTCCACTGGATTGGAATTTCAATTCAATGTTCTATGCAAATCCATTGCTTCAAAAAAACACTCAATGTGATATGAATTATATTTGAAAAAATACTTAATCGCTGAGGGCAGCTCGGGCTCTAACAGGTGAGCCAGAGTAAAGCGCGAGCGAACGTATTCGAGAGAACGCCTACTGGCAGGGTTTTTGTAAAAAAAAACGACCCAAAAAACCCACCCGGGTTTTTTTTGAAAAAGACCCACTTAAAAAAACAATAAAACCCACCAAAAAAACACTCTTCACTTTTCCTTTGAAAAATCTACTAAGAAGTAGGGTTGATTGATTTAAATCAGTGATTTAAATCAAGCAATACAAATTATGATTTAAATCAAACATCAAAATTCAAAACAATCATGTCGTTTTGGAGATTTATATGATGTTTATGACACATTTCATTAGTATTCTCATAGGTTTTCACATAGCCTGTACAGCAGGAGTTCCCAACCTTTCTCTGAACACGTACCCCTTTAACATTTCGGTAGATGAGCATGTAGCTCTAAAATTTCGTATGACAAAAAGCCTGAGTAAAATACTAAAATTCTACTGAATTTTTAATACAACTTTTAGAATATTGAAAATATAAAGGTGTACTCCATTTCCATGTCTCAAATTTAGTTTGCTGCCAATGTACAATAAATGTACCCTGCAGATAGCCAAATGTACCTCCGGGGGTACATGCACCCCAGGTTGGGAACCTCTGCTATACTGTATTAGTGTAGAAGGCCAAAAGTTCTAATGACAACACAAGTTGAAACCATTTGAAGTTTTATCAATCATAGCAACTGTGAGGTCACACAGAACAGGATTTTTCGGTCTGGCCGTTTCGGTCTGAACCGTTTCGGTCTGAGCCGTTTCGGTCTGAGCCGTTTCGGTCTGAGCCGTTTCGGTCACGGGACATTTCGGTCTGGTGACATTTCTGTACATAAACAGCTTTACATTCCTTTAATTAAATGATTATAAAGGCAGGCGGAATGTCACTCTAGCTGGTGTTATACCAACTCCCTTTGAGGAGCCACGATTGCGATTAAATCTGAATTGTAATTGTGACTGAAGAATTTGTATTTAATTGCAAAATGTCGATAATGATTTAATTTGCTTGCTGATGACAAGGAAAATCATATGTTGATGCTGATTAACTGTTGAATCTTGGACCATGTTTGTAGTTTTTTTTAAATAAAACTTCTTGTTGATTTAAGTATGTTTGTATTAAAATGTGAACATGTAAAATTTTTGCAAGATTTCGTAGTCTGACCGAAATGTCCGCAGACCGAATCGGCCAGACCGAAAAGTCGCGCACCCGAGGTCACAGATTCTATGTCATTCAACTGCAAAAATGACATGTGGACTAAAATCACTAACCCTTGCAGATTCAAAAGTCTTTATTGTTAGAATGCTATAAGTTCGAGCATGTAGGTTGGCATAAAGTGAAAATTGCATTTAAATTCCATCTAATATGAAAGTAAACATAGTTATAGAACATATTTTAGATTCATGAAACAGATATATTATTATTATTATAGGTCTTTAACATTTTATGCATGTGTGCCATGAGTGTCAATGAAATTACTAAACTGGCAGTTTGAGTATTGGGATTTCAATAATTATTTCATTTTGTTCACCGGTACTGGTGTTATGAACTTATTTGCATTAAGGGATTTTGCATAAGCGCGAAAAAATTTGAATGAAAGTTCAGCTGCTTCTGGTCAAAGTTGATTGATTTAAATCATTTCATTTAAATCAGTGATAAAATCAACAAAAACAAGCAAAAAATTATACCCAGTTTTAAAGCTTTGTGTGATTTTTATGACACATTTAATTAGTATTTTAATCGGTTTCACTTATTATTAAAGAAGGCAGAGACTTCTTATGACAACACAAGATATAAAAGTAATTAAAGTTTTATTAATCATAGCAACTGTTGCTGTACTAGAAGAAACACAGCACAAAAAGTTATGTTAAAACAAACACTTTAATTAAAAATCACTACTTGTTTGGCGGTCACCCTCTACACAGTAAATAACAAAATCATAAAAATAAAAAAATCTGATTTAAATCAAAAAAATCCGATTCTTTTGATTTTTTTTATAAAAATAATGAATTTTATCAACCCTGCTAAGAACTAAAAAATAAAATAATCAGGACATTTGTACAGTTACCTGTAATTTTTTTTCAATCAAACAAAACGAACAGCAACAAAGAAAGGACTTCGAACAGTTTGAGTAAATTCAAATGGTTATCTTCTTCAACTCTGCACAAGCGACATATTATAACCAATTTCTCTTCTCTACATCTAAACTTTTTCTGATTTTGGAACATACCAAATCATATATTGAAAAAATACACTCTATAGATACTGAACTAGCAGGGTATGCACGTAAACTTGACGTGAAACTGCAGAGTTTGTGTGGGAGTGGTTTTTCTCTGTTTGCTGTGCACATGCTCGCCAAGCCTTACCATTTAGGAGTGAGTTTGACCAACAACACATTGCAAAATCAAAGATGGGATACTTTTCTTTACCCTTAATTTTGAATGCCATAAGAGGTATAACAGGTTATTATTGTGTAATTCTTAAAATAGTGATATTGCATGATGGAATAAAATCAATTCAGAATGGGGTTTTTCTGTTTTCTTTTAAAAGAGCAAAATCATGCATCTTTTAAAAAAAACGGGTTTTTTCAAAAAAAAACAAACAAGAAAGCAGGTGGGTTGGGCTTTTTTGAAAAAACCCGGGTTTTTCTCAACCCTGCCTACTGGGAATGACAACTTTTGATTCAGGCCACCTACAAAATGAACGCGAAAGGCCAGACACGGAACGAATATATATGAACACTGACAAGGTCCAATGAAAAGAGCCTGAGTTAACCACCTTATTCAGTAAAGTTAGTGGTGGCACAAGTATACAAAGTAAGCAAGCCTCAACGTTCTACAACGAAGCGAAATCGAAGACTCGGGCTCAGCCCGAGTGCCGGAGTCATCACTGGTGCAATTAATACACAACGCGCATTGTGCAACACACGATGACAGCAACAATGGCAGGAGGTTAAAAATTTCCAGTCAAGGAGACTTTAAGTCAGTTAATTATATAAACTATGCTTTACGGCAGGGATGACCAACATTTGAAGTGGCCCAGTGCATCTCCGCGATCGTCATAACGTAAGATGGGAAAACACTCCGATGTTTTTATCGATTCTTTGTTTCGTACAAATTCCTTGAGTTACCCGCTATCATCTTGAAACAAGCTGTTTATGATTTTCAGGGAGAGAAAAACCAGCTGCCTGAGGAAAGAGCTCTATGTGATAACATAGATTTTATCTGGCATTTGGTGTTGATGTTACCAACCATCTCAATCATCTGAATATGAAACTGCAGGGTAAGAGCAATTATTTTTCTAACTTAGTAACCTTTCCGGCCTTTTTCCAGACTTACAATTTTCTGAATGACATATCCCGGTTAAATACAGGCACTACAATAGTTAACACGATGAAAGTAAAATTATCTTATCAATCTTGAATGAAATATTATTAAAATTCATGTTAAAAGATCAAGTCTGGATAATTGTTTTCTTTTTCCATACTAACAGACCAAAAAAAATTGTTTCCATACTTTTCAAGACTCCGTAGGAACCCTGGATATTCCATTTGAAGTTAACAATATTACCTGGCAAATCACTAATGATGTGAAATAACATCGTTACAAGACATAGCCGATATTGTGGAGCATCGGTACTATAGCGTTTACAAAAATTGGCGTATAGCAGGGATGGGCAATTAGCGGCCCGCTGGCCACACGTGGCCCGCCACAGCATTTTCAGTGGCCCACAGAAGGATTAAGAAAAAAATCTTCAAATGTGAATTTTCCTACAATTTAGTGCTGAGGCTAACTTGTCAAAGACTTGCTTCTATTGCCATTAGAAGGTGCAGCCATCCGCTAAATGCGGCCTTTCAAAAATGGAACCACTTTGTCGATAAAATATCCCACAGAGCCTAGGTTTTATGAGAAACATTGGAGTCCATATCACAGACAAATCTACCTCAATCTGCTGTTCCTGAAAAACGGATTGAAGTCCTCTATTGAACGAAGCTCCCGAAAAAATTGACGTGAAAGGGAAGGTAAGATCGAGTATTCTGGACAGCACCGAGCTCATTTTGCCGCAAAACAGTGCGGCCTTCTCACGAACTGTCGCCACGTCTCTGTGCATCGCCCACAAACCTCCCATGAAGGCTCCGATAGAAGTTCCTCCCACCATGTCAATGGGAATACCTGCGAAACGGCGAATGGTGACAGGTAAGGTGGCCAAAGTAAAGGCAGCAAGAAGTCGCCATAACATTGCTCGCATCAAACATTTTTTCGTTCGAAAATTTGTTTACCTGCATCCACCAACGACCTGATAATGCCAATCTGCGAGAGTCCACGCGCACCCCCTCCTCCAAGGACCAGCGCCACCGAAGTGCCCGTCAAAAAGCGTGATAGTCTGGCGAAATCGCTGTAGCGATCAACAGGTCGATTCATTAGTTTTTTCCAACATTCTGCCTGTAGGTAAAAAAATTTGGCGATATCGAGAAATTAGAGACCACACAGACGAAGTCAGATTTACACGAAAAAATGTTGCAAACAAACATCGTACTAGTCTCGACTTCCGTGTCCGAATGAACAACCTCCTGGGACCTCGGATGTGAATGTGGTTATTGAGCCAACCGCGCATGTTCAACCAGTCAACAGTCCTGGTGGGCACAACCACCCCCGGTCGGTGGAGAAGAATCAGCATCTTGAGGGCTCGCACAGCCATACTCTCAAGCTGACGCTCCAGCTATACGAAAAAAACAAACTTGAACATAAGCTCGCCAAGTTCGGGTGAGCCGGTAGCACAAAACAAATTTTAGCAAGCTTCACCTCGCCGAGATGTGGTTTCCCATCACCCAGTGCCACAATCAACACAGCATCAGCTTGACGTATGCAGCGCTGTGTCCACGGAGTGAGCG
>JGI24158J21664_10013808_pt1 | contig 10635 bp, 7 predicted proteins | sample Ectturendosymbi3_FD_21664 | JGI IMG/M metagenome (IMG submission 21664)
CAAGCAATAGTAAGAGAGATTGCGAGCATGATCTCTATTGTTGCTTGCTGCCACGGTGCGAAGCTTTGCGCACATGCCGCTCGGGATTTCCGATCGCAATAGCTACATCTCCGACCTTGCTTGATCCCGTCTTGGTGTGGAGCCAGCAGAACTATCTGAGATTGCTGTAGATCGTGAGGTATTTCGGGTCTTCCTAGGGCTGCTGCCCCGCGACTCTCCCCAAAGGAAAAGCGGGCACGAAAATGAATAAATGAATGAGTATGTAGGCCTACATCGAACCTTTCTATTCATGAAATTGTCTTCAGTTTGTGTGCCAAAAGTGAGTGTCGTATTCAAATAATTAAGCACAATAGGACTAAAACTTGGGTTTTTGTGAAAATAAGCTAAAAGTATCAGATATGAAAGGGAAAATAGTGTTGACACCCCAAAGCTCCACCACGACACCCTTTTAAAAACCTTAAAAAAAACACTGTACTTGGAAATTTATTACAACACCTGTCTCTGACCAACATCTGTAAGTTGAAGACCCAGTCTCTACTGCTTCCAGCTTGACGTTGTGTGTCAAACATCACGGTGATCACCGGTGTTTATAGGCACTTTCATATTTGTGTTACTCAGGTTCAAAGAACTTTCATGCTTCAAAATATTTTGTCAAAACCAACTTTTTCGCTGAGACCTGAAGATGTCAAAACGTGCAAAACTGTAGTAGTTTATAAAAAAACAAGACGATTTTCAGAAAATTTCTACAAAAATTTTTACATATTCAACAAGTATCTCTTTAAATACGATTGAGATTGTAAAGAACGTTTCTCTGCCATCTGAACGCTTGTTTTTCAGTCAGGAAGACCAAATGTTATTCAAACAGTATCTAGGAAATGTTGGGCGTATCAATGGCTCACTTTTGATTTGTTCCCCCAACCCGAATGATTAAACTAAATCATCATATTTTTTTAAACTTCTTCACTATGAAATTAAAAATTTCGTCTAAACCATTCTTTAAAGCGAGAAAAACTGTTTTCAATCAAAACAGGAAGACAAGTAGTTCCAACCTCGTAAAATTTCATTTCTCCATGACGTTTCCTAAAGAATTCGATTCAAATTTGGTGTAAACCAGCGGCCCCCAAACGTTTTGGATGCTGGGCCAAGTTCGCGATCTTATCAACGTCCGCGGGCCGGACTATTTTGTGTACCGCAAACAAAAAAATAATACAACACGCGTAACACTGGTCATGTTTGCATTTTTCTATTTATTTTCTTTGCTCATTAACATGTTTGCAATGTAATTTATGAAACTACTTCTTTTCTTACATAATAGTTGAAGGTTAATGATTGGTTCCATGCTTGATGCTGCAATAAAGAGAGTATCGTACAAATATGGATCTGAAATTCTTTTCACAACTGCCAGATTACACCTACGCTTCACACTCCAAATGTCCAGTACAATATGCAAATTTCGCAGCTCTGATGCAAGCTAATGCAGCGTTGACAAGAGTTTAGGCGCCAAGCACATCTACACCACAAGGTTGCCAGAGGTCCTGATGGACCAAAAATGCCAAATCGCTCATCAAAATATGCCAAATAGCTTCAGAAATATGCCAAACAAGCCGAAGCGGGCCGACGGCTGTCGGTTTTGAATTACCCAGATGAGTAAAGGCAAAAAAGCGATGTTACTTTGGAACCAAGCCTGGAAGCATTGCATATAAACAGGGTTTTTTAAAGGTTAAGTTTAAGGGTACACCATGAAATTTTATGAGACCGCTATTTTTAGCAAACTGTACAAAATAATCCCTAAACGTATTGTTTATTACAGTCAGTGGCGTAGCGAGGCTAAGTGCCGCCCGGGGCCCACCATAAAATTGCCGCCCTTTCCACCCCTCAAATTTGCTTTCAAAAATTTTATATGGAAGTTCATGTTTCGTGCTAATTTAAATATATCAGGATTAATAAAGCATTTTCAAAATCGCAATCAAACAACAAACTGAAAGGTGTCTTGTTTTTGATTGTCGATTATGATTCTTGGTTTTTCTGCTCGTTGCCACCTTGTTCATCATTAATTTTTCTATTTTTTGCTTTATTTGCATAGGCATTTACGAACCCCACATGTTTCGTCAAACTTTCCTCCCTGTTGGTTTTTAAATCTCCGGTAAGCTCACCGCATGACATTTAAGTTCACCGCATGATAGTTCACTTATTCCAGGGGACCAAACGGAAAAATTAAGGAATGTGATGGCGGTATACCTACTTTACAAATGTAAACATTTATTTTTATTAAAATTTCGTGTAGCATCCCCATCTTTAACTAAAAGTAGTGTATAGACTGCGTGTAGCAGGCTATATAATCAATTTGATAATATGATCTCAGTGATGTAAAAAACGTTTCATTGTTCACTTCACGTTTCAGTAGTGGTATAATCCTCTAAGAACTGCGGTGGGCAATTAATTTTGCTCGGGAGCCACTGTGAGAAGGCCGCGTTAATCGGAGGGCCGTACCTTCATATGGAAGTAGAAGCAAGTCTCGGTTTAGCTAGCCTCCGCACTAGCATTTACTGTGATAAGTTGGAGGAAATTTCAGATTTGAAGATTTCCGTGAATGCTTCCGCGGGCCACATTTGGCCCGCGGGCCGCTATTTGCCCTCTCCTGTCTTAGAATATATAGAAGACTTCAAACGTTAACTCTGTGGGCACTTGCGCGGAGCCCTCTATAAGTGCAGAGACCCATTTTGAAAAAATATTTCAACCAGGTTTAAAACAAGCTATGGTTGAGAAGCGCTTGCTTGCAGTCTTCATCGTGACCTGCGTACTTGTCTAGCTGTTGTATTGGACCTCTTCCAATTACACGCGCATAGTGTTATTCCTTGCCTGTGTTCGTTACCAACAGAACAATCACCAGAAGGTCTTCAACTGGGAAACTACGTTTGTGCAGGGGGACTGGCATTCTAAAATTTGACAAAAAGTCCACTGATTTGTAGTGTTTCATATTTTAATTTTGGGGGACTTGTAGCTTTTTGTGGGGGCTAAGCCCACCAAAGTCCCCGTGGCGACGGGACTGGTTACCAACAGATATCTATTTCGAAAACTGTATTACCAAACTATGCCAGCTGGGACANAGGTCTTTTGGATGCTCAGCAGTGATTGCAATGTCNTACGTTCGACGGTTATTGCGATGAACAACTTTATTCAGTGCAGCCATTGCCAACCTGTACAACCATTTCGATTAACGCTCTTCTTAATAAAAGCGTTAACCACAATCATGTCTAAACAAATCGTTTACTCTTGCGTTAGGTTTTCAGACTAAGGTTCTTTCTTCAAATTCATTAAAATGAGAGCAACACCTTTTTTAAACTTTTCTTGTTAAAATAACTTTTTCCAAGACTACCAATGTTTAAAGTGTACCGTTGAAGAAAGGCGACTTCACGAAAACCACGTTGGCTACGTGACCGGAACGGCTGGGTTCATGGTGATTTTTTTCCATGGGTGTGCGTGCGTGACATGGACCCACGCGGCATAGAGCGTTGCGTGCGAACATCTAGGCAAAAAAGGGTTTAGAAATACCGTTGAAGTTGCTGCAACATTTTCCGATCAGCATGAAAGACCCAAGGTCAGGGGCACACAACCTTTTTGCTATTGCCGGCCGCGTTAAGTTTATTTTTATGAATTACGGCCGCCAGTGAGAACAAGCTATTTGCTTGCATTGTTGCTGTTCTGCTTCTACACACTGACCCTCTAGCTTGGTTTCACACAATTGTTTGGCCGTCTTTCTACTGCGTAGATAAAGAGTATTTACTAATGCACGGCCTCTACAAGTTATATTTCAAGTTGCATGTTCATGGCCGCATACATTTTTACCGAAGGCCTTGTGCAACCTTGCCCTAGTAATAGATCTATTTGTACGGTAGCTGCAATTTCAACTCCTATTTGACAAACGAACGGTGTAGAAATGGCAGAAAATGGCAAATGTTTGTTTCATATTTTCAAGTGATAAGTTGGTTTGCCAAAATTCGAAACATGCTCAGAGCTGCGTCGTCGAACAAAGTGAATCTCATCGTACACAGCAATGTTATGCGTACTATACACCAGATTCACAGTCTGCTCGGTAGGTACAAGACAAATCAACTGTACACTGAAATTAGAATCAAATGGTAAGTAAATGCATGCAACAAGGTGACCTGCAATGGATGACTCAGCGAACAAACACGTCACCCTCGCAAAGTGGGTGAAATTCGATATGTTGGAAGAAGACGTAAACAGTTATCAATCCCAGCATGCAAACAAAGTTTTGCATGTGAAAATACAATCACGTTCCTGCACATCGACCTGTTTATTTTGGTATCTGTGCATGATTTCAAATTTATACATGAAAATCAAAGATGGTAGAAACACTGTTTTAATTTTTTGAGTGTTTCTAGTACAAACGCAAATGGTACCCCGCAATTCTCCACTGCACTCCATATTATATGGTTCTAGTGAAAAAATAATCAATCAAATACAAATACAGCTGTTTGACTTTTTACAAGAAAGGTATATATAACTTGCCAACATCCTAGTGAAGTAAAAACAAATGTTTCGAATATTATAAGTTACTTACGGCCCGGTTAGAAAAGATTTAATGTCATGGACTGTTAAAATCGCCCAAACCTTTACTATTTCTAATCTATTTAAAGATTCTGTAAGGGCACATTAGTATTGTAAATACCAAAGCACCTACTCATGGGTTATCGTGTATTTCAAATCCATTAAACTAGCTTTTATGAGTGGCAAAACAATATTTTAGAGACCAAGCACTGTTTGTCGTTGCAATTCGAATTTTAACTTTTATATTCTAAAACTGATATTTTGGATCCTTAACACTTTAATTTTCGACCATCCAGTGTTACTTATTTTGATTTTTATAACAAGATATAGAAATGGACCATTTTTGCATTTACTGCTGTATTACAAGTAATTTGTCTGGGTCATAAGAACGGAGAAGTGCAGAGTACCCCAAAAAGAGATGGGTCTGAGAGACAGTAATGAAATTATAGGTTTTAAAATCACACGAAACGGAATGACCAACACATGGGCTTGAAGTAAATTGAAGTAAATACCTTGATTTCGTAAACAGATAAAAAGTCTTGTTCATCTCGCATTAAATTTAAGAACTGTTTATGATGGCAAAGACAACTCACAAACACTGGAACCTCTGCAAGTTCTCTTAGACAAGAGTTTCGCAACAATGACAAAGAAATCGCATTTGTTCTTGTCTTGTTTACGTGCAGCCTGTATTTTTTGTAGCGCTCACACGCACATCTGACGTAGATATCGGCTTCGACACCGCCAGCGCTTCCTGTTGGTTTTCGTAATAAACCTGAGGTTTACTTTCAAAAGTTGACCTCCGAGTGCTGAAAGGTTGTGCAAGAAAACGCTTCCGTGTTTTTACCAACGATTTTCCCCCTGTTGATGACTGCCTGCGTGTTGTTGATTTCGCTTTCTTCACCCCAGGCAGCACAAAGGTACAGCAGAGAAGAAAACAAAAAACACTGATTTCAGGTCAACAGCGCAGTACTGCTACTGACTCGCCGCCAGTGCAACATTCACTGTGAAAGCTGCGCATCGCCGCAGACTACTGTGGCATACGAAAGGAGAAAAGCTGGTATTACGAAACTGAACTGCATTGCGTGCATTGCCCAAGTTGAAGGTCGTCTTGGAAAAAAATTGGACAGAGGCGAATAATGCAATCTCTAAAACCTTCACGTTCTTTAAACTGAAGTTTAATTAGTGGTTGGTCAACCCAAACCTGCACCATCGTTTGTTTAATCGAGGTTTCGCAGGAGTATAGCGATCACCCACAAAGACTGTGGAATGCACGACAAAGGTGGCAAAAAACAAAAGAAATCAGAAAAAAGGTTTTTAGAAAAGAGAATATCTTTATTGATACTGTGTATGATGTCTCTTTCGGAACATTTGAAAAACCATTGATCAAATCCGTGGTGCAACTGCAGATGGTGTCTCACTTAGATGCCTGCGTCATGATATTCAACGTGTGNTGAGCAGCTACCATTTAATGAACCACCAGCCCCGAGTCAACACAAACCACTACCAGCATCTCTGACTCAAATAGAATTAACTTATGCGTTTAAAATCAAATGTCTATGGAATCAAGTTTTATCTGAACATGAAATACTGATGATGCTTCAAAGCGAAATATTTCGTCTCCAAGTAAATAAACTACACGTTGGTTGGGCGAATCCCCTAAATACTGACAGTTCAAAATGCCATTGTTGATCCTTGTCACCCTACAAAACTTTTATGATACACCAATGCTCTCTGTTCTGCGACATGGTCATGGACACCGATAAACTGCAAAAATTAATAGCCTAAAAATGCAGTGTAATGCATTAAATTTTAAATATTTTTACCAACAAGATATGAGTGCCAATAAATTGTTTCAAACCACAACCAAATAGCTGCATGCTCGTAAAAGGATTTGTACCAGCAAGAGATTTTGTTCAAATAAAATAATGTGATGATTCACTGGAGACGAGATTTTTCAGATGATTCCCTGGAAATGAGATTTTCGGCGCAGAGAGGATATTTTAAACTGATGCGAGGCCCTAAGCAAATCCACTTGCGAGGCCCCGCACTCTCCCATTGTTGCGAGGGAAAATTTGAAAAGCGTTAATCAATTTGCAAAAAGCCCAAAATGATGATGCGGATGCTCTTCAAGTTCGCTCAGTAAAAAATTTCTAAAGCCTCACCAGAGTTCCCCGCGATCACAACGTTTGTTGCTGCCTTCCACGTTCAATGACACGGAATTGTGGAAATCGCGCTTGGCGGTCAAGATCAAAGTCGCAAACATCCTTCGCACTGGGAACACTTTTGCTTCAAAAGCTTTAAAAAGCCATTTTGACGATGGTGATGCCAAAAATTGTGGCAATCAAGAAGTATTTTAATCTGATTGTTATCGCAGCAAACTCCATACCGGGCAAATCTTTGTTTTCTTGGTTGACTGAAAGAATTAGACTGGAACTAAAACTTCATTTATTGCTGTATGCACACTTTGAGATAACTGCCTTTCGTGCTGATCGTGTTTGAATAAATTCCAAATGTGTATTAATTCTGAAGATGAAGAGTAACAGCGCAGTCAAAATGGTTTAAATTGTTTTTATACACAGTGGTCTGCATAGTGAATGGCGGTGCTCTTAAAAAGTTTGATGGGGAGTTCTATTTAACCATATGTTTCATTTCAATGTTGCTTCTTAAAAAATGAAGTTTTTTCCCTAATCTATTGCTCAAAAATTTTCTTAAGCACAATGTACACTCAAGAGTTCATAAGAATATTTTCAACTCTCGCAGTATTACCTCAAGAGATTGCGGGATCGCACCGGCCATAAATAAACATGGCATCATGGCTGTCGGAAGCATTTTCCAGGGGGACGGCCAATAGTGTTTTTTTTCTAAATGTAACCATTAAGATTTTTCCAGGGGGGGCGAAAGTAATGAAATTTCGTTTTACCTTCTCGAAACTAAGAAAACAATATTTTTTGCTAAAAATGTAACGGGAAAATGTTTAATTTTAGAATCCAGAGTGGCCATGGCTCCCCCTGCCCCCTTCCAACCCCCCTGCATGACATCACTTTCGGAATTGCACAAAACTTGACCCAGATCGGTAGTGCTGGTTAAATTAAGCAGAACTTGTAATCGTGTAGCAGGCAAGCTGCTGCCGCCTTGATGATGTAGTAGATCGAAGTTGGGAACTGTACCATGAACTTTTCCTGCCGCTCTCGTGAGAGCCTTCGAAATTTGCAGCTCTGTCTCTGTCGCCCAAAAGAACGCTCAATAAATAGGCTTGAAATCATTCTTGATGGCGATTCCTGCGTTCCTGCGGGGGTGATAACTACGTAACATCCGTGTTCGGTAAACTATGACCCTAACAATGACTTCCTAACTGATTTGAACATGCTAAACGAGCGTCAATCCTCTGCCCGTTTAACATGGCACTCGTCTGCTGCAAGTGGTCATCATTTTGTAACTTTGGAACCCGCTAGGGTTTTGAGGATGTAATTTCCAATGCACAACGATTAGTCTGAAAAACGTCACTGCTGTAACGGCGCGTAGCCACGGGGTGGGCCCCAAACTGAAATGAATAGTTGTAATATTTTTTCATCACTCTGGGAATTAGTTGATGTGTAGCAAGCTGCGAAGTTCCACAGTTTTACGTCACTGCAGCACGTCTACCGCAGAAAGGCAAAGGCGCGGACTATCTTCACCTAGGTCCGTGTATTGTAGAGGCTTTGTGAGCTGTCCCAGATTCAGCTGAAGTTGCGAAATACAACTTTCGATTTTTCCGGATTGTCGACCTACGACCTATCATTGATCCACGGAGGATACAAGACCTTGAGACGTTGCTGCGATACATCAATCCAAAATGATTCTTAACCTATGGGTCATAGTGGGTCACGGAAAGTCAGCTGAGTAAAACAACAATCTTTGTAGAATATAACCTTTACGGACAATATAATATGCACTTCTTAAATAACAAAAAACTTATTAGCACCCAAGGTGTGGTCGCTGCGTTATTCATGTTGTATTATACTACCGGCTAACACATTAGAAGGGCATATTACCGTGATGATTACAACACACCAGCCCGCGGACACAGGGAGCTTTGTTGGGCTTGGCCCGTCCAAACAAAGCTCCAAGTCCCCCCAAATTGAAATATGAAACAATAAAAATCAGTGAAGTATTTGTCAAATTTTAGGATATCAAGCCCCACTACATAAACGTAAAGCCTCCCTGTTCAAGACTTTGTGGCGACGGTTCTGCAACACACTCAGATTGTCAAGTTGCGAACTGCCAACTGCTCCGTAAGCAGAGACTAAAACTAGTTGAGATTGCCTTCAAATTAGAATCTCCTTTAATCAGATAATATACTTATTCCTTTTGACTGGGCCCATGGTAAGCAAATTGCTTTGCTGAGTCTTAATAAGGAGTGTAGGGTGGGTTAGTGTCTGAATTTCCCAACGTTAATCACAAAAATCAGGGATCTGTTGTCGACTGCTTCCCCACCATTTGCAAGATTTCCCATGACATAGCAGCTAGTAAGGGGGCGGCATTAGTGTGTGTAGGACATGTTCTTGTTTTTCAGAGGGAAGCAATTGTTGATGGCAACGAAACCCTGGCCCACCGTTTGCTTCCCCCAAACAAAATTCATGACTACGCCACTGCTTCTCTAGCAAGGTACGGGCTGGATGAATTAAACGTAGCTTTTGACGTGATGATCGGAGTGGAGCGATGATTTTCAAAAACATGAGAAGACAGGCAGGATCGATTGACGGTTGGCAACCATTCCATACGAAAAACTTTTCTTCGTCACTTCTAGGTAACAGTCGTAACACTAACACAAGAGACTTTAATTTTTTATAGTAACCAATTAATGCTGTTGCAAGCTCTTGGTGTCACTGCACACTAATGCGGATAATAAAGAAATCAGTAAATAAGTGGCGATTCCATTTCTTGTTTCCAAAACAAGAGAAATAGCCTTTTTTTTAATTGCAACATCGTACAAATTTGTTACGACAACCTTATCGACCTAGGTTTCGTAATCTTCACGATCATGTATGGTGTTGCAGTGCAAATATTGGCAAACGGTTTAAATTAACACATTTTCACACACACTGCTGGAATAGCCAAAGATTGGAGGCGGCAATGAAATTATCAGTGGAGGAATTTCTCTGTCGTGTTTTATAAAAGAAAAGTGATTGTGAAGTACCTGTGAATAGCAATAATAGCAAAGCCACAGCAGTGACCACACATCAAGTGAATCAGTCGCAATTTATTTGCACAAGGAAACTAGTTTCGTGTTCGACACATCTTCAGTTCTATGCGAAAGTTGACAATGAAACAAAATTAGAAAAAATACGTACTGTTGCTAAGAACAAAAGCTAAATTTAATTATTAAAGTCAAAGAACGACTCCTTAACTCACTAGACCGATTACAAAACTGCTGACTCCAATCGTAATCGGCTGCACAGCACTCTGATTGACTGACTGCAAAGTCTAGAACTTGTTTTGTTGTACCTGCGAATAATTCGATTCTCTCATCACGTTGGGAAAACTGGTTGAGGACTGATGTAAGCAAATGGCTAGTTCAGTACCATGGCTTCCTTAAACTTTTAAACGCAAGTGGCCCGGAGTTGTGGTTGCAAGTTTTTCTTCTTGACTTAGTCCAATGGCTAGTCAACTAACTCAGCTTAAATTGTATGCCAGCGGCAGGTTCGGTTTACCGCTATGAAAGGATCATAGGCAAGGACGAGTCCCTTTTCTCTTCGACGCCTCAACCTTTTTTTCTGAGAAAGACCACGTGCTTTAAACAAAAATCTGACGCTAAAAGGTTGTTAAAAAACTTTAACCTTTAGTACTTTCTGGTTTACCAGTATAAACAAGTGGCATGATCCGCCCCAGGTTTCTTGATGCCAATATAGGGTGACACAAAAAAAACAGTCATCACCTAAACTTGAATAAATTTTGAAATAATCAATTCTTTTTGCTTTTCAGATTTGTCAAGTAGAATTAATGTTCTAAGAGTCTACCAAATTTGACCTTCGAGATGCCATGGACTACTGAGCAAAAGATATTTATAGTTGAGGCATATTTTCG
>JGI24158J21664_10013809_pt1 | contig 10635 bp, 7 predicted proteins | sample Ectturendosymbi3_FD_21664 | JGI IMG/M metagenome (IMG submission 21664)
ATCAAACTGTTAGCTTTGCGTTGATTGCAAAGGGCTGCTGGTATTTAAATCGCTCTTTTCATTCCACTCTACAAGACTCAGGTAATTGTCTTTGCCAATTCGTACCAGAAACTGAAAGCTAAAAATCTAGATTAGCTGAGACAAATAAAAATGTACTGTAGATAGCCTGTAACTTAAGCATAATTATAAATATACTGTAATGATTGGATATCATCTTTACCTCTCAATGAAGCTCTTATTTTCTGTTTATACTCCTGAATGGTTTGACTTGATCCGAGACTACACGTAATCTGCAGTGAGTTGTTCGAAGTTGATTTATTGTCATCGCATTTTGGAGTGCACTTGCATTCCTGGCAGGTTGCAATGTCAGCAAGAACCAGAATCGCAACAACTATAAAATAGTTCTTCATCTCTAAACAGGATTTTCAGCCTCGACTGAAATCTATTGAGCACAAATAGACAAATTTTACGCTTCGGCAAAATTATTAATTTGCACTCCGAAAGTGTGCACAGTTATCACAGTTATTATTCAATACTATCTAGTTATCTACATCCAGCAGCCAAACCTTTCCAGATTTCCAACCAACAAAACACTCCAAATCAAATTACTAAATAACATTTAAAAACTGCACAAACGGTTCTAAGGACAAACGAGCACGCAAGCTTAATTGAAGCTTTCAGAAAAGAGCGTGGAGTGCAGCTGTGCTTTCCATTTTCTGTAATTTAATTAAGGAAATTTAACTGGCGTTCACCAGGAGATTTATGAATTTGATTTTGAGTACATTTAATTTTTTCAATATTTTTATTTTCATTACACCAATGTTTCGTCGAATCTTTTAGCAACAATGCAGAGGCGACCGCAAAATGTAGGTGGATGTCTTATCGTCTACGTAAAATCGCTTTTATGTTTCTCAAAGTTTCTGAAGAGAAGTATTAATTAAGAGAAGCAATCCCCTAAACAAAACATTTTTGTTTTTGAAATAATTCCCAACTTATCATCTTTATCTTTTCAAGTCTAACTTCTTGGTCATGTGATAGTAGCGAACATTTCGGCGACCTTGCTACTCTTTCAAACCTGCTGTTTAATTAGACGCAAGGCAAAAACGTGAAGGTTCTGTACACGAATCTCTGCGCGGCTTTTGAAAAGGAAGATCAATGCAAATTTAACTTATGCACAACCAGACAAGTTTAGGCGGTCGAGTTGTGCTTAGACTTTCGCACCACTTCCTTCTATACGTTTTCTCTCACTGAGTGGAACTTTACCTTTGAAGCTCTGCTGGGCTTTTAATCGCCCGCGGCAGAACCAGTTCTGCAAAAAAACTATGATTACTACCTTTTTCACGGCTGGGTAGTATGATTCATTGATAACTTTGTCTAAAATTAGTTTCTTCAAAAATTCTGTATTTCCTTATTTGTTTCCTAAACCATGTCGATACAGAAGGACGTTCAGAATACTGATGCCTACGTTTAGCAGCATAAGTAAACTCTCGTGGAGGCCAAGCACGAAAAACAGCAGCAGGTAACTTAACGCTTTTGCGCAAACACGGCACAAACGTCGCAGAAAAATTTATGTCGTGATAAAGGAACTGAAAGATGCCTCAGGGGCAAAAAATAACGCGCTGCTTTGCCGGATATTGCTTTATAGAATGTACAATTTTTCCCGTTGGCAGAGGAAGCAACGTCAGAATATCACGCTCCGTTGCGTCTTCAACCAACAACGTACCTGGTTGTGCATTGCTATACTGTTGGATTTTGCAAAGGTCTATCGAAAGATATTAGCGTTTGGCTGTTTGTCAAAACTGATTCGAAAACACAAAAGAAAATAACGATTGATGTTACAATGGATTGTTTGTAAATATTGACCGCAACATCGAAATTCTTTTCGCCGCCGCGATTTAAGATAAAGATGAAGCTTAGCATCAAAATTGTCTGCAACAAAATATCTGAAGAAGGGGCCAAGCGATAAATTTAAAACTGAATGAAGGAAGGGAACAACAAATAACGGAAGTGCAAATAACGTACAAGACATGGATCAGTGTGAAACGTGTGGATGGGCGTTTTGACGCTACTAACCTTCGTTTCGTTTCAGATGATCTTTTTCTTTCACGGAATGCACTTTCGATAAAAAGAAGCATCGCACTTGATTATTCTTATCAATTTCAGCATCCTTTAGGATCCTTCGAAAATATGCAAGAAGATAGATTTTTTCTACGTGTTCCTATGGTAAATGTCCTGAGAGGGTGGAGGATACCATAAACAATTGTTGCGCGATTGCTGTGAAGATACACGTCTTAAACGGACAACTGGCAGTAGCAGGCAACTTATGTTGCACAAATTTTCCAAGCTGCAAAACATATGGAAGAGGTTGTCAACTTTGTAATGGATCGTGCTGGTGATGCTTTGAGTCAATTCAAAGCAGATCGGGTGTGTTTCATTTTATCTGGTGTATTCCATACAGTCTTTGCTGTTTTATGACAGTGTCAAGTCTGAGTTTTGGAGGACTGATTCCAGCCAGAAAGGGTAGATAGCTTAATGGGGTCCTTTTCAGATATCCTGCAATTGTTCGCAAGACTTCATTCAGCACCATGTCGACTTTGTGTGAGTGCGAGCTGCGACAGCACACTGGTGCGCAGCATTCAGCTGGAGCATATACCAGGGTTAGAGTAGATATTCTAAGAGCTCTGGATGCTCCCCATTTTGTGCCAGCCAGTCGTTTAACCAGGGACAGTAGATATTGCTCGATATATTGCTCTACAGGTCTACAGCAGATAAGATATTGCTCTACAGGTGTTCGATGTGATGTTTGAATGTTAGGCTGCGATCCAGATTGATTCCAAGATATTTTGCAGTAAGCTCATATTTGATGATTTTTTGTTGATACAGGCAATTTTTTACTTGCTTCTTAACTTGGTGGTTACTGATATGGTAGGCAGATGAAACAGTTTTTTTTTTTATAATTTCAATCTCCACCGGTTTTGGAAATTTTGCAAAATAGTCTATTCATATCATGAGAGAGGATGGTTTCAACCTGCTTGAATGTAGGGGCAGCAATATTCATAGCAATGTCGTCTCCATACATGCACCGATCAGGGACTGTTGTGGGGAAGCCCTACGTATATATGTTATACAATGTTGGGGCTAGGACAGAACCTTGTGGCACGCCGTTGTTTAGCCTGTGGGGGCAGCTCTTCTGACCAGCATTAGTCACTAGAACAAAGGTTCTTGTATAAAGTAGTTCCATTATAAAATTTGTCATTTTCTTACATTTAATGAATTTTAACAGTTTTAGATGAAAACGGTTGTTCCAAACAGTGTCGTAAGCTGACGTCAAATCCAGGAAGACAGCACTGCACGCTTTTTTTGTTTGGGGTGGGAACTGTTGTGGGTGGGAGCTGGTGTACGTCCTCGTCGTCCACCCTGGGTAGCTCCCAAACGCTAGCAAATCAGCAGTAAATCTACACACTATTTCATAGATGATACTGATGAATTGGCAGGGCAACCATACCGTCGTATTTTGTAAGGTTTGTCCTTACTATGATGGGGACTGTCTTTGAAAAGTTAATTGTATTTACTTCCAAGAAACGTACTTAATTTGGATTTGCGTCCTTTTTGGAGGCCCTTTCTCGAACGTGGAAACCCATTCTCGAAAGTTCTGTTTGTATTCATATTTCATGGATATCATAAACTAAAAAAAATATCGTAAGATCTTTAAAATGACATCATCACAGAACAGGGTATTTCGCTTTGAGTGACGTCACAGCAAAAAAGTGTTCACTTTTCAGGAAGACTTAAAACTTGTTCTGTAAAACCCATTTTCCATTTAAAGTTTTGTCGTACATCACATGATATCTGTTATTTGGAATATTGAAAAGCCATTGTCCGTGTTAAAATTGTCTTTTTTGTCTATTCTGTTGTTTTACAAATATCAAACAATCTTTTTAGAGTACAAGTTTTCAAGGGGAATGTTCGACCTGTTTCAGCAACTCTTTATATTTTCACCCTTACACAATGAACTGTGCATTCGAGCAACAGCACACAAAGACCTTGTTACTTGCATGTCACCGTTGTTACAAACAAAGACCTTGCTACTTACATCTCTCAGTTGTTACGCACAAAGACCTTGTTACTTACATGTCTGCGTTGTTATACACAACGATTGTCTTACTTACCTGTCTCCATTGTTATGAAACTTGCACAGAACACGTATTTTTCAAACTTTCATTGGCAAGTAATTTTGTTTATGAACGAAACAGATGCAATGTAAAATGTCAAGTATGCTCGTAGGGCTTTAAGTTTACTTGAGTGGGCGATGGTTGTGTTTTGTTTTAACAAGGGCGGAAAGCAGTAAAATTGCACTACTTTGGTTCTTCTGTCATCACACAAACTTGCCTTCAGTTCATGGTTGTATATACATTATTTTTCAATGAAATTAATCCTCACCAGTTTCCGAACCATAGTTTTTTTCGAAACACATTTCACTACATTCAGTGTAAAACAGTTGTTTCCAAATGGCGTGAACAATTCCGAGATCTACGTCTTTAGGCCAACTACAACCATTTCACTCCGTGTCCATTTACAGAACAACTTAAAACTACTTGATTCATACAACATTTATGAGCAGCAGCACCCCTTGTTAATTGGCAATATTGAAGCTTTAATACTGGAGGCCCAATCTCGAAAGTTCCGTTTGTTCCGTTGAAAAATGATTAAATACAAGGGCACTCATAGTTTAACAGAACAAACAGAACTTTCGAGAATGATCTGCCGAGTTCGAAAGCTTCAACACATTCTCTTGGCTAAGTTGTTCCTGATTGTTTCAACTACCGGTCGGTCATATAAGCTTTTCTGTTTGGATGTCGCGGCCTGCTGAAAGTCCTTTCTTTCCTTGAAGTTNATTATGTTGGGAGCTATTGATTAAGCCGCATCACTCGAAAAAGTTTCCANGTGCTCGACCTTTATTTTTGTTAAGNTCAGGTTCATTCATTCTCGATTTTAGTACTCCTTTCAAAGTGTCACGAGTGGTCTTCAGGGGCCCATCTCCTCGTGCTTGCGCCGTGGGAGACTTGCGCCTAAATTAGTTTGTATTTTACAGGCGATTTGCACTTTTAGTCGTCTTGATACTGTGCAGATCGGACCGAGCTTTACCAATGTAGAGTGGTATTCCGTACTATCTACCAGATAAAGATAGTTTCTTTTGAGTTTTTGAACGTGGACGTAAAGATTTCTTTGATGCTGTTTTAACTGTACATGTGCTTTACCTTGTGATCTAATAGTGATAGCAAATGTCTTACAAAATAATATATTGGCATATACGGTAGTGAGTGGTTGAAGTTCAGTAGTGTGTGTTAGGAGGAGTGCTTCTTTCACACAAAGACAGAAGTTATACTGACATTTTCTATGGTTGTTTGTTTGCTGAATGTGAAAACCAAGGAAGTGGAAAACTGTGGAATGACAGATCCGACCTGCTTTGATACATCATTTGTCGGTTTAACTTCTTGCCCTCAAGCAAGTACAAAATATTATTCAACACAGAAGACATTTCCTATATATACTGATTTCACATATTTGGCCTTCATTTATTGGTTCGTCGTTTTTCATTTGGTTGAAACGGGTGCTAAAATGTAGCTGGGTGCCTTCATGCATTTTTGTGACAAAATCCATAAAGTAATAGAAATGTATTAAAAGAGCGAAACATCAAAGCGCGGAAACGATAATTGAATGTTGATAAAAATAAAAACCGGCATATCTATTTTTCTTGGACATATCTAAAAGCATCTTAACACATGTTGGGGGCATTTATTGAAGGAACATATTGCTCGACAAAGTTATTTAGACATAAACGTTTCAAAAGTGGGGTTGACATTATTTTTGTGGATGTTGAAATTTAAAACTGTAAATATCAGTGTTTACATTTTCCAAGTAGGATGAAAGTTTAAGATTTTTTGTATTTTTGGCATATTTGCGATGAAACGAGAAGTTTAAAAAGGTGAGAAGAAAATTGTAAAAGTCATATAGAGCAGTTCCAGAAAAAGTGCGACATTCGAAAATGTTTGTGTAAATGTGACGAAGTAGAGATAATTGAGACACAGAGGTAGAGGGAAATCTAGATTTTATAAAGGATTTATAGCCACAACTCAAAATATTGTTGAAATAATCTTTAATTCGGTGTCAAGGTGTTATTTAATTTGATTTATATCTATGGCACCACCATTAATGTAATTAATGTTTTCGGAGAGCGTGGTTTCAAGTTGACTGCACGTAATCTCCAGCGAGTTATTCGACATCGACTTATTGTCATCGCATTTTGGAATGCACTGGCATTCCTGGCAGGATACAGGGCCAACAAAAACCAGCATTACAATAACAGTGAATTACTTTTTCATTTCAGATTTAAAGCGCTGCTGGCACCAAGCAGCTTTGAGCATAAAAGAGTCACAACCGAATCGATTCAACAAACCATGAACATACCGTAGACTGATGTGTTGAGCAAATCTTTGCAGTTACCAGCTGACCATACAAATCCTGCAGACTGACCGTTTCATCTACTTGCAAAATCTTCCGAACAATCTCAACAACACTATTAAAAATCAGATTTGAAGTTAATTTTGCAACGTCTAGTAAAAAGCTGCAAGCTTCTCGAAGGAAAAACGTGTCGTAAAACTTCGAGATCTTGGCCCATCAAATATATTTTAATGGTCTTTTTGAAGATTTCACCAAAATGATTGAGACAATACGTACAGGTAATCATCGAATGTTAATTTGTTTTTAAAAATTTCGTTTTTTTAACCAGTTTGTACGCTCAATTAAATTGTTTCAAAAAGAAACAGATCAAACCCCAAATGCACGTCAGTTCTTATCGATTGAAAAGCAAAGGTACGAATACGCAGCGTGGAATATCATAACGGCAAGTAATGATACAGGGTGACACAAAAAAAGGTCATCACCTAAACTTGAATAACTTTTGAAATAATTAATCAATTATTTTTATTTTTCAGATTTGCCAAGTAGAATTAATGTTCTAAGAGTGTACCAAACTTGACCTTCGAGATGCCATGGACTACTGAGCAAAAGATATTTATAGTTGAGGCATATTTTCGGCAGACGTTTATTCACGCAGCTCAATTGCAATTCAAAGATCGGTTCGGATGTTGTGAATTTCCTGTCCACTCGATGATCTACAGCTGGATCAACAAGTTCAGAACCCATGGGACTGTGCATAACCTCAATCGTAAAGACACTAACAGACAATCACATTCTGGACGACCGAAATCATCAAAGACACCACACAACGTTGCTGCTGTCAGAGACTCTGTTGTCCACAGCCCAAGCAAGTCTGTACGTCGGCGAAGTCAGGAGCTTGGAATCAACCGGGAGTCCGTGCAGAGAATTTTGATCGTAGATCTCCGCATGTATCCTCACAGCATACAGATTAAACAAAAGCTTACAACTGACGACATGAGGAAGCGAGTGATCATGTGGCCAGTGGTTTTGCGACAAGATTGACGCTGTGCCAGACTTTCTTGACAATGTCTGCTTTTCGGACGAGGCATATTTTCTGTTGTCAGGTCACGTGAACTCTAAGAACAACATCTTCTGGGGTAGCACACCCCCTGAGGACTGTCTGCAAAGGCCATTACACTCTGTGAAGTGCACTGCTTGGGTTGTCATCTCCAAACATGGCATCATTGGACCATTCTGGTTCGAGGACGACAACAAGCGGTCTGTGAGAATCAACACCGAGCGATATGTCCAGGTGCTTGGCAAGTTCTGGACAGCACTTGGTCGACGGAGAGGGGTCATCAGGGTCCTCTTCCAGTGGTTCCAGCTGGATGGTGCCACCCCCACACCTCAAACGAATCATTGGCATGATTACAGCATCATTTCCCTGACCGACTGATCAGCAGCAGGTGTAACCCGCAGTGGTCGCCGTATTCACCGGACTTGAACCCCTCAGATTTTTATATGTGAGGATACCTCAAGGACAGGGTGTATGGCAGCAACTTCCAGACTATCCCTGACCTGAAGGCAGTAATAACAGCAGCAATAAGAGCGATCCCAAGGGAGGAATGCAGGAGAGTCATCGTGAACTTTGCCCGCCGGATCCAAATGTGCCTGCAGCGCCGGGGAGCTCATTTGGAGCACATTTTTGAGCGCCAGTGAAACAAAGAGTTTTTGTAGTACAGACTTGAAACTTTGGAGATGTCTGCTACACAGGCTTGACCTAATTTAGCTGACGTTTTGTGTCAATCTAAATAAAATTTTGGACGTTATTGGATTTTTGGTGATGACCGTTTTTTTTGTGTCACCCTGTATTTAAGCTAAGAGAAACAATCGCCAAAACATTTTGTACATACCATATTTGTCAACAAGCATTCTGTATTTACGATGTCGTGATGTTTACCATAACGGCAAAATCGCCAAAGGATTCTGTATTTATAAATGTTACCTAAATTATCCTCTATCCCTAGCAAACATAATGTTCAATTGTGCGTTGAACGTCGAGCATTGCAACAAATTGCATTTTACTGTCGGGTAAACTTTCCATTTTTATTCTGATCACACCAAAGCAGTTTCAAAATTTCGTCTTAATTAAAACCGAAACACAACACGTGTAACTATAGCAAGCACAATCCAGACTGTCAAACCTCTGGGACTGATGGAATATTTCCATCCGAGCTTTTACATTTCTCGAGGTGCAACTGATCGACAGCATTTTTAATTCGCCTGGAGCTTAAATCGCCCAGAGCGGGTTCACTTCCGCAAACCCTGGTTTCCCTTTTGTGGCTGTGTAGAGTTTTTGTTGATACTTTTATCTAATAATGCTTTAACAATAGCACTTCTTCCTGTTTACTTTTCAACACGCGACACAAAAGTGTGAACAGCGCACCGAGTCCTACAGTATGATCTATAACAGTGAAGTAATTTTGGAATCTGCGGAAATGCAGAAAAATCAGGAATCTGTATTGCACAAGAGATGCTCAAACCTCACTGAAAATTTGAAGGCTTGGCAAAGGAACCAAACAGTGCCTCGAGCGTAAAAAGCATCGCGCTGTTTCACCGGCGAAATCGCCAGTTCAATGCAACGTACAATTTTTTCTAAGCCGTCTGAAATGACACTAGGACAAAGTGCTTAGCAGAGTTTCAAACAGCAGGGGACTTGGTTCTGAAATAAAATAAGGTTCTATGCTGAAAACTGTAACTGTTTTTTTGTTTATTATACGTACAGATTGGCGCAACTGCATGACAAATTCCTTCAGATTTTATTTTCATTTAAGGAAGGTCGAAACTTAATCATGAACGAAACGGAGGTCTTAGCGTTGGATGTTTGTTGAAAATGTTGCCGTCAGAAAGTTTAATTTTGTGGTGATAGCATCTGAAAACGTTTCTTGCCAGCCAGTTAGATGCAGCATGTTTAGGTGACTTTTGCATTTTCACAGCAATGATCAAAGTCGCTTCTGACGAAAGAATCGAAGATCAAGAAATGATTTTGGGGAACAGTGAAGTTCTTAAACTTGCGAAGAACCTGGAAAGAAATTGTTGTGCTCGCAAAACGGAGTGCTGAACAATTATTTGAGGGTCTGAAATCTTGTTTATCTTCTGGTGGCGTTATTGCTATTTATACTGTACATTACGACTTTAAGACATCTTACCACCAGTGGAGAAGCGGGACTGAGGAATGGGTCCACACCTGGTAGTGGAAGAAAAGGCGATTCTTTACTTTGATTGTGGCGAAAATATATTGTTTATGTTAATTTATTCGTAAACCTCTGAGCAGAAATTATCTCCAACTGTCATCACAGGAACAGTGGATGCTACTATTTGCAAAACGAGATTTTGAAATATTCTTGCATTGCCTACTGCAGTACTTGTACTGTTTTGAAGCAAATAAACTAGACAGACCAAGTTAGAAACATTTCCTTATTTACTGTGACGTCAGTGAAATGTTGGGCACAGGTTAAATTTAATTGAGTAAATAAAGAAACTGTTTTAGAAAATCTTTTTTGAGTGACTTCTGCGCGCAATATGAAACGCGAAGTTACTGCATCACAGTAAAATGTAGAAAGCCAACGAAACCAATTTTGTAATCAATTTTTTGCGTGTGAATTGCATTGAGTTAAACCAGTTCAGTTTCCCCATTTCTTTTCCTGAAACAACATTATTTGAAAGCTGTGCTGAAGAAATTGCTTGAAGTGATATATATCTATGTTAAATGGTTTCGTTTCTTCAAAAAATAGATATAGAGGTCAGTCCTGTTCTTTAATCACTTGCTCATGTGACTCAACTTTTTTGAAATAAAATGAAGGGCGTGGCTTTATCATTGTGTATAGCCCTGCTCTTAATGCTAACTATCCAGAAAGCAAGTACTTCGTCAAGCTGTGACTTCAACACTCTCCCTTCCAATGCCTCATCAGTCATGTGTGAACAGCAAAGTGATTTGGAAATGATTGAATTCATGGAAGACGTTCTTCGATCAATCGCAGGTACTCAAGTTGGTTAGCAATCTGCTTTAAGCAAAGTTTATCTCATCCTGCATATACATATTTGCAGCGTTGGATCGCATGATGAACGACACTAAAACTCGTTTAAACCTTCTGAAAGGAAAAGATGTCGCAGGCGAGATATCTTTGCTGAATG
>JGI24158J21664_10013811_pt1 | contig 10634 bp, 8 predicted proteins | sample Ectturendosymbi3_FD_21664 | JGI IMG/M metagenome (IMG submission 21664)
CGTCCGCACAGGATTTCCGCGGCGGAGGTGGACACATGGCGTTATTCTTTCATCAAAGCTAGCAAAGCATTAACAAGGTCCAGAGTTGGATCCTCGAGGAGCACCACATCCCACGCTTCGAGATATGACTCGAATAGTTCATCGACCTGCGAAAAAATGGATCGGATTGGTTGTTAAGATGTGATCGACATTTACTATCTCAAGACACTTCATGTTTTAAGACAAAGCAGTCAAGGTCTTGAATTCCCAGAGTCTCCTGTTGCCAGAACGACACCATACGCCAAACACATTAAGCTCAAACACCTAAAAACACTTTCAAGCGTAAATTAAACTTTGACAACTTTTGACATACTTGGTCGGTAAAGTACAACAAAAAAAAACTATTGGTTTGTTAATACAGGTTTTTTAATACTTGCTTTATTAGTAAACGCTATTGATAAACCTGGTTTGTTGATACACGTTTTTTTATACTTGGTTTAATGATGAGCATCAACGTTTTTAGCAGATAAAAAGCGGTTGTTGCATTATAGCCATGGGTTCATCCACACAGTTGAAAAAAAGCGGTGAGGAAGTTTTGTTTGAAGTAAGACTTGTTTCGTTACAGCGAATACAAGTTGTGGAGCAGATGAGTTCATCTGCAAGAATAGTATGTGCCGCCATCCGGGTGGCACTGCGATGGTGATGATGCGATGGTGATGATGATTGCGGTGATGGGGCGATGGGACTAATCAGCTACTACTAGCTGTTGCACGCGATAAGTCCATTGTCAACCACGTGCCACCATTTCACTGCACGGGTGCAGTGGTTATCAACAGTACCGGAGTTTTCCGGAAATCCGTCCTCGGCTGTGAATTGGAAAAAAGACAAATTGGGAAAATAAGACGTGAACCAAATAACCGCCCGGGCTGTTATACGGCAGTTGCGTATTGCCTGTGTCTGATTCGTTTTGTTCTAGTGGTTTCAAATGTAGTGGGCCTTCAATGGATATTGAAAAGGTGATCTGGGTCGCGATAAAAAAGGTTTGCCGACCACTGGTGTAAGGTGGCAACTACAAATAGTATTCAAACTCAGCACGGTATAACGTTGGAAGTACCGTGTAAGGTGACAGGTACAAATACCGGTAGTATCCAACTCAAGCATTAGCACCATACAAACGCCCACCTGAAATAAGCGCCCATGAGCGGACTAAAAAAGACTGGGCGGACTTCCGGAAAACCCCGGTAACTGGTGCGCTCACAACTTCCTACTCCACAAAGCTTTATCTCTGATTGGTCTTATGTGGTCATCTGTTTTCTGATAAAATACAGAGATAACAACGCAGAACGTCATTTCCGTCACCTTATCATTCAGGTAACCGATTTTCAAGCAGGTCGAAATCTCTTCCACGCCATCGGCCATGTGGAGATCGCCCAGCGAGTCGCCTAGCAACAGCACGTTGTGGCGATGCCGGATGTCGTTGAAGTATTCGGAATGGCAAAGCGCTCCTTCGTTCTTGTTGAAAATGTGAATCAACTCTCCCTTGAACCCGATCAGGACGCCCTGAAACGAAGTACGTTGGAAGTTCTGTGTTAAATACGGAGAATCAACAACCAACAAACACTCGCGATGAACAACTGCCCTGTGGTTGAATCACTGTGAAGTGAATCATACGGGCGTTTGGCAACCGCAGCAACCTGACGACTTCAGGCGGTTCGCACGTCATCAGTGATGAGGTCATTGAACATGATGAGCATTTGGTTATAGGCTTATCTGCAGTAGTGTTTGATTGCTCGGTCATTAACAGATCTCCATCAAGGTTATTTTGAGTTTCAGGAGGTCGCATTGACAATCGCACACAACGCAGTCGTTTCTCAATACAACACGTTTTTTTTAAGTTGTTGAGAAAAAGAAGCCACATCGGCAATTGACAGCACAATCTTTTTAAACAAAACAACAACTTTTTCTTGAGTTCACAAACACTCGCAGAGCATTCAAACTGTGTCATGTGCACCAACTGTGTGGATCCCAGCTGCACTTTACATTCGTTCGCCTTAAACGTCCACAAAGCTGCATTGCGAATAGTTTCGTTATGATTATCAACATTTTCAAAGAAACTTTGTGAGCTTTACGTCATTTCTAACAAAAGCAAATAGTTTTTTGACGTTACGAAATGTATGTCGAGTGCCGGCAATTTGCTTTTGTGACTGTCTGGTGACGAAGATGTACTATTCTGATTGCAGACAGGTGGTTCGTGATAGCCGAAAACAATAGACATGGAAAATATGAAACGTTCAGGCTGCAACGTAGAACTGTAGTGACTTATATTGTATCGGCTTCAATCCTGGCACCAGACTGCGACAAAAAGGTTATTCATGAGAACACTATTGTACTGACGCGGAGGTTAATGGAAGCAGAGTGTGGAAACTGTGACCGACGTGCATCAAGTTAATCGGTTGATCGAGGAAATCAAACTTGCTGACAGGCTACCGTTACTGGGACAACGTTTTGCCTGTGGTTGCTTCGTCAGACTGTTCCTTACTTGCACGACCTTGGCCAAGAGATTTTTTGAATCCCACGTGGTCTGCCTCACACAATCGCAGATTTAGAGAAGGTTTTGCTTCCACAAGTTCAGCTTGCCTGTAACCTGTAACTCTATCACTCATAGACCCTCTTTTGCTGACGACTTTTTGTGGAGCCTATTGTGTTAAAACGGCAACGAAAAAAATAAGGTATGATAAAGAAAATACTGCAATTTTCTGCTGCTAATGAACAACATAAATTTACTTATAAGATCTATTCAAGAGAAAAAAGGCTAATTTTCAAGAAATGTTTCAGTCAAACACCAGAAAATCGTAACATATTTGAATGTTTCGCAACACTCTTGCAAGAACTGCGCAACATACTGATTGGAAACACTGTTCTAAACCGACTTGTCTTTCAAATGCCTTCGCATAGCGGAAGAAGTCCAACGGCTCCTCGTTTACTGGAACGGATTTGGATCGGCCGGTGAGAAAGACACATAACTGCTTTAAACACGGATCTCCACAATAAGTGACCTTCGACTCACGAACGGCCAAGCCAAGCAACAATAAGCCTAATGTAGTTACAGAAAAATTTTGTCAAATGCACGGTAAACTGTCGACGTGCATATAATGCGAGCGACCCGGTGGCTGCTTTTTTTCGGTCATACACGGAATTTTTTTTGAAATGACCGAAAAAAATTAAGTCATTTCGGTCAGAATGTCTGAAAATATAGGCTAAAAAACACTGCTATGGCGAGTTTTAATACAACTGTGAGACAAATAACCGAAATGTCTCAGCGAAAAAAAAAACAGCTCGGAGGCATTCACTAAACTTTGCATCGATGCCAAGAATGGGACTTACATCGTTGTCGAAGTCCATGAAGTTCGAAACCACTTTGATGTTAGGATAGTAAGTAAGCTTCTGTCGAATGGTCTCTTCTATGACGTCACCCACTCCGGCCGAAAAAATCAGTAACGGAACGGATTGTTCGTTGAGCGAACGGAACATCTCGCCGCACCCGTCTCTGCAAACAAAGCAAATAAAAAGAGTTTTTGGAACTTGAGATCGAAATCTTGGGAATGCGACATCGCCATGAAGCAGCTTGGCCTGCGTCGTCTGCAAAAGCAACTACTTTAAGAATTCACGGTTAGAAGACTAACAATTGCCAGAAGCAAACAAATGCGAATCCAGAAAATAACGCAGAGCGGGACACATTCTGTGGTTCCATTAAACTTCGCCGAGACCTGTGTGTCTCGTAGAAAACAAATTGCTTGATGCCCGCAGATTTTCTTGTGCAGTCATTATGAAACTGCGTTTGTTCACGATCATTTTAAAAAATATACAGCAGCGATTAGCGATGCGAGTCCTGCTGGCTGCGCTTGCGGGAAAGTGGCCCAGTGATCATGAAAGGACCAGGTGGCGTGACTACATCTCCGACCTTGGAGCAGTCTTGGTCTGGAGCCAAGTTGCTAAAAATTTTATGAAGTTAATTCAATTTCATTTAGTTTAAAGACAACAGTAAATACCCATCAAGTACTAAGACATGAATGCCATCCAGGATATGTATTGCTTGTTTCTGTTTTAATAAGAATTCCCACGAGCATTCACCAACGAAGTTGTTCCTATGCGTTTTAAGAGGCAAGCAATCAGTGCTCTGTTTAAGTTTGTCAAGTGAGAGGAGAGAAATCTGTTTCCTGTTGTGCTTTGTTGCCAGTACCAGGTCAAGCCTTTACCAACGCTCAGCCGGCAATAGTTCCGGAGAACAAAGCGATAATAAACGACGCATAGCTTTTTGTAGTAACCTCTTAAGAAACGTTTCTTGACCTATTTTNAATTTAGTAAAACTTGTGCAATTTACGCCATCAGATTTTCCTGAAAAAAGGGGTCACGTCAACAGTTAGCAACTAAAAATTACTTTATTTAACGCATTGGATCACGACAATCTAGACAAATCAGTCGAAAACCAAGACGCACTTCAGTCTGGCAGCCGATTTCGCGACCGCTTCCTTGATATGACTTTGCTCTATCCTCGCATCAAGCATGACTTTGTGAGCCTTGCCCCACCTGTAAAACAGAGTTGAAAAGATTTAGTGGCAAACAGCAACCAGAGTATGAAGCATCATCATCATCACCTATGTGAAGCAATGCAAGTAGAGCTACCGAATGCGTTCGGTATTTCATGGAGAAGCTAGTGTACTTAAAAGACAGTCGCAGAAACTCAAAGGCGTGTAAAAAAGTTTCGAGATAATCCTTTGCATTGCCATCGTGGCTATTGAGAAAAAAGAGACAACCGCAATGAGTTACGAAATAAAAAGGAATACAGTGGGTCCCGATTGCTTCTAATCTGGTTTTTGCCTTGGTGGGTGAGATCATGCACGTTAACATGGATTACAATGTTAATTCTTCCAACACGCAGTATTGAACCCTCGTAATGTAACTGAAACGGGAAACTTAAGTTGTAGTGATGGTAACGACGAGGTTTTCCGTTCTCGAACATCTGCTTCACTTCCAAGTTCAGTAAAGTCGAGGATGTCCGTCCTGCGGTCGTAAGTTCGAATCTTTGCGAAGCCGAGTTGTTTGCTTTAAGCGCACTTTTTGTTCATAGATCAGGCGACTCTGTCCCGTTGTTAGGAGCAACAAGTTTGCATGGCTTTGGTTCGGCCTAATCGTCGTTCTTGTCTCTATTGGTTAGACCTGGTAAATTACTCTGGGGTCCTATGTTAATCACGTATCCACCAAAACCTCCTTTCAAAAATGATTAGATTTAATTTATTTATCGATTAAACAACTGCAAAAACGTTCCTTGGATAAATTTTCAGTCTTAATATAAAAACAAGCTTATTTTCAGCAAACTTTTTACGCGAGATCAACATTAGAGTCCCATTTAAATCGTTAGCACCGATTTATTCAATAGAAAAAATCACCATTCTATCATGTAGGGAGTTTTCTCTTTCGCTGACATTGTGTGATCCATTTCAATCGGATAGTATTTGTTTTTCAATGACATTAAATGCTCTTTAACACTTTCGTCCATCACAATAGACGACATTAGAATACCTGTTGACAAAACGAGAACATTTGATAATGGGGCTGATACATTAACACATTTATCGACATACAAAAATCGCTTCTGAATAGATCTGATTCAACACCTACGGGTGATGAATGTCCCACAACGAGCCAGGTTATTAACAGTTGCAAAGCCGATGTGAATTACACATTTCAGGAGCCAAAAATCACAAGAGTGCACGCCAAACAAAACATGTTACATGCCGAACTTTTCTTAATATTGTGCATCGTCATTTGAAACCAAATCATTAGTAGGACGGCTCCCGTGAAATCGAAAGTTTTCAGGAAACGAAGTTAGTTTGTTAATTTTCCATCGCCAATTTACAGATTTGAAAAAATAAAACAAAACTTTATTTTGTCCTGAGAAGGGAAATGAACAACAGTTCGCGGGTAGTATCATTGCAGGAATGTGTTTCTAGCTGAAAACAGGAGACACTAAATTTTATTAAGACTTCTTAGCGCAGCGTTGTCAAAGAGGGGACCTAATTTTGAATTCCGAATTAGTACATGAGCTGAAAACTTTCCAACCGTTGTCGCTTGCAAACGACCGGTAACTGCTTAACACGGACTACGCCTTTCAACGCCAACGTTCAATCATTCCCAAACATTTTCTTTGTCAAAACAATGAGTTGGCGTTTGTTTTCACTGCTGCGCAGCGGCAGACAGTCATGTAACAGAAACGCGAGATTGGTTTACCTGTGACGGCCGCGAGTCGCACACCTGTCTATTAGAGACTGCATTTAAGCTTCCTGATAACTCCTCGAAATGGCAGAAGTTAGTTTAGAAAAAGTTTTTATTAACCCTGGAAGTTGACGCCCAGGTTTCGATGTACTTGCCAAACTGGTTTTGATTATTTTCAACAACAGAATTAATTTATACTTAACCAACAAATCGGGCAATTTTTGGCACTATGCTGAATTTCTGAAAAATGTGAATAAGCTGCCCAGATCCCACTTGCACGGTCTAGAATGTATAACCAACTTGAAAAAAACTTTAGTAAAATTACAAAAAAGTTAGTCAACATCTGACAAATAACATCGCTATTAGATCCCACAACCTGGCATGATTTTGATGTTGTTGTAGGACTGGACTATTGTCTTGTCTTGTTCCAACACCTGCTTTTGCAAAGTTTCTGCAGCATGTTGCATTTGCCATCAAACCTTTTTTTATCAAAGCCTACTTTTCTGAAAACTTTTCATTGCATGATATACGCTAATGAGTAAGGTTTTCTATGAACTGAAGAATAAGTGGTTCTTTCAATCAATCGTGTCCAAATGAGCTTCTCAGCACTGAACGTGAGGAAGCACAATAAGGTGTTATCAATATAGTTCTCAAGACACACTTGAAATTGAAAGAATATTTTTCATATTTTTTTATCGTCCATCCCACTACCTACTACTGCTGTTACATAAAATATTAGTGTTGGAAATAACTTTTCCACTGTAAACTCAGCCACTATTTACCACATCGATTTCAATTTGCATAAACATATGCCACAACTAGCACTGATCAGTGACCATGCAGTTTCCACAGTTTGTGGCTTTGGTGTTTGAAATTGTATTTCTTGAAAGACAGTTGGCTTTATTTCTGTAGTTCATGTTATTGTGAATAAGCAAACGAAATTCCACAGCCAAAAAAGGTTCAATTTAACAGGAACTAATTCATCAGGTATAACAATCACAGCGCAACCATGAAATTCAGTAAACTGAATGGTATCAAAGCAAATCATGTCAAAGCAAATCTCTTTCATTCAAAAAGGGTTACAAAGAATGAACAAATCAATATCAAGGTGCATGGGCCACACAGCTTTTGCTGACCATTTTTCTACATCTTACCATGGCATGAAGGACATCGAGTGTTGTTGTATGAGAATCTACTCAAAGTCATATCAAAGTCACTGATGACCTAAAAATAACAATGCAGTCCGAATTGAAAAAAAAGATCTGACATCCATGTGCACGACTGTTGCAGTTGAAACCTGGATTGACAACCTGGGACAGGGACACCAAAACAAAACCTGTTATAAATAAGCAAAGTCTGTCATAAATATACAAATGAAGGACACTGAAGTAGCATATGCACTGCGTAAGTAAATATATCTACAGATGGCATTCATAACACAAAACATGGTAGCGTTCCCATCAGTTCAAAATTATTACAACTCTACAAAAACAGTTGGCTTCAACCCCTACATGATAAGAAATTTTGGCCCACAGATACCATGGTTTTTAAAAATATCATCTCAATGTCTTATCTACCAGTTTTTGATCATTTCAATATTCTTAATTCGCAATATTATTTTCAGCAACAAAATTCAGAAAAATCTTGAAACAAATCCAAGACTTAGCATGCTCACATTGTTGCAATAGCTTTTAAATTTTTCCATTCATAAAGGTTATCAAGTAGCAAACATTTGCACCTTTACCGAATTTATTAAACACCAGTTCAATTTCATAACCTTTTTGACTATCTTACATTGTCCTGTGACAATTATTTAGTGAATATATATACGTAGTAAGTAACAAACCTTGGTCAAGATCTTGCCTACTAAAAACGTTTTTAAGACTATTTGAGTAAAACTGTAGCTTGAGCTCAAATCATTTCAGTAATACCTGAACACCAATTTCTTAGTATACCTTAGTTGTGTAACTGAAGAAGTTCATAACAACATACACAATGTAATTAATTGCATTAAAATCTTTAAGAGTCACATCACATGGATTATTTTGCTTGATTATTTTTTATTTTCATTGGTTTTGAATACTATATGAAAGTGAATAAATTAATGACAGAAAGGCCTTTACAGCAAGAACTGGCTCAAATGATATGGCTTTCATGCACATACGTTGCTCAGTACATTACACAGCAAGATAACTAGTACCTGAAGGGAAGAAAATCCACCTTCCACCAATGATTTTATTTTCTTGTAGACAACATCTTTGTCTTTCATATACACATGAGGTTTGGATAGCACATCCATCAGTAACCAGTTACAATAAACCTATAAAGCTTGAACGCAAACCAAATATAAATGTAGCAACTCATAGCTAAATCGTAAATGGATTATCATGCACAACCTATGGCAATTATTACCAATATGATAGCCATCTACAATGTATCATACATTGCGATCGGAAAAGCCCAAGCAGCATATGCGCAAAGCTTCGCACTGTGGCAGCAAGCAACAATAGAGTTCACATGCCATGATCACTCTATTAATTATTGCTTGGTTGTTCGCGCCACGTTCATATAGTGTTTTTCTTCATGCACATCCCGTTTGTGATGAATCACACGATCAATGCAATGCCACCGGAGAGGTTGCAACAGTATGTATATCTTAACATGGATTAAATAAACGCCCAATATAATATAAAGAACTTAATGAATGTTGGGCTATCCTTTTTGCATAAATATACTGAAATATTATGCAATATTTATTAAAGGTCCATGCACATTGACTTATAACCCACTGATTTTACAAAACAGTACAAAAATGACACTTCATGTCATTGCTTAATGCATCTATCGCAGCGTTGGCCTGCAGGCCACATCTGACCTGCAACCTATGCCAGGGCACCCTGACCCTTCATAGCTGCTTGAGTGCTTCTTCCATTGGAAGTTTCTGCACACCAGCATCCTAAAAATTGTTCATGTGCTTGATGCCTAGACTGCTGCAGACACTCATTTGTAACACTACTTTACATGTGCACATTGAGTACTAAGGCATTTAAAGTGAACATTTACTGGTTCCTTTGTCTCTATTTCTTGCAACTGATTCATAACTCTATTGAATGTTGTAAGATATAGGCATTCAGAGTTGGCAGTGGCTACAGAACGACCTGTGGATTTTTATACTTGAAATCTTATTCGACTGCCACCTGCAACCAGTGATGGATTTACGCATAGGCCAAATAGGCCATGGCCTACGTAGGTCTCCATGCATTTGGGGGCCACAACTCTTTCCTATGACGACTCATTATTAACTAAAAATTTGCGAAACTGTGCACAGGTATAACTAGTTTGGAGACCACTGATCTACGGCAGTCGTAGAACCAAAGTCGGCAACACATTAGATTTTTTTTTTTTTGGAGGGAGATTTTTCAGGAGGCACTACACATGTGAGGGGCACATTCATGCTTTTCAGACAAACGGCCAAATAACAATAAGTCACATCTGCGTGGGGCCCCAATAATTAAGATGGCCTAGGGCCCCACGCTGCATAAATCCGTCCCTGCCTGTAACGTGATAGCAACGCACAACGAGAGCATAGCAGGCTTGGTAGAAGCCCAGACTGGAAAACGTGGCAGTTGTCGACGAGATATCGCGCGTAACAGGGAGATTTGAGGCATGACACGCGGCATAAAACTTTGGCGCGTGACATTCTCGCGTGACTGCTTTTCACTGAAATCATAATGGCGCGTGAGATCTCTTTTCCAAAAAGCTTTTATGAATACAAGCCTTTATCAGCGTTTTTTGAGCAGCTCCAGTACCTCGTGTGTTCAATGGCGTTACTAGAGGTTTGATCCACGGGAAACACTTAGCTGAAAGGGCCCACTGGTCATTGTAAGGGGCCTACTAGTAAAACTCAGAAAAAAATTGAGAATTGAATGTGATTATGGTGGTAGACGGCTATATTTCAAAACCCTAAATAACCAGAAAATACACCGAAAAAAGCAAAAAAGCAACAACCTACTGAAAACCAAAAGAATAATAAAAATTAAATATAAGCTTATGGGGCGGCCGGTTTTTACAGGTAGCTTGCCTGGTGGGGCGATTCTCCCCTCTTCCCCCGTCAGTTACGCCACTGCGTGTGTAACCTTGAAAAGTCATAAATCTGTATGATGCGTAACTGTTTGTCATTCCGAACAATATCAATAAACGTATTCGCACCACTAGAAAGTTTCATTCCCTTCTCCAGGAGGGGGTGTTTGTGGGCTAATCCCCCAACAAAACTTCAAGCTCCCCTAAATTGAAATAACAAGCACTACAAATCGGGAGTTTATGTCAAAATTTTGGATGTCAAGCCCCCCTGCACAAACGTAAACACCCTTATTGAAGATTTT
>JGI24158J21664_10013813_pt1 | contig 10632 bp, 10 predicted proteins | sample Ectturendosymbi3_FD_21664 | JGI IMG/M metagenome (IMG submission 21664)
AGGAGCACAACCGTCGTTTTTGATTTATGCAAAAAGTTGAAAACCTGAACTTTAAAGTTTCCATGGTGATTTAGTCTCATACCAGCCGTAGTACTAAAGTGAGTTTTTCCTGGACAGGCAGTCGTTGTTATGAGTTACACAGCAAGTTGTGTTGTTGCTGCCCAAATGTAATTCGTAAAATCGCATTTATATTTGGGTTTGCCCACGTTAATCAATATCTTCTGTTCTGAGTTTTTGTGACGTTGTAGTCAGGACAGTGCAATATTATTTGATAATACCAGATTTTAATTTCATTCTAAGTTGAGTTGGTACGTCTCCGTTTTATTTTTTAGATATGCATGGGGCACATCTGCCAAAATATGTTAATCATAGAAATTTGTTTTGCCGTTCAGTGATACTGGGTAATTAGAATGTGAAAAAAATGGAGACGCAGTCAGCAAGCGCCTATTGTGCATGGGTTATCACATGAATATTTTGCAATGCATGCAACCCAGAATTTTATTGACCGGTCAAGTGCACCCCATGCTTATGTCAAGTGTGCCCCAAGCATGGGGCACATTCGACAGAAAAAGTACACTTTATAAATCGTTTGGATATTTTTTCTGAAAGGTGTTGTTTTCATGTTTCGGCATGATATTGTGTAAATAGAGTTGCTTTATTATATGCCAAATTTTTCGTTTGTTTGGACTTCAATCTTAGTAGCAGTGGTTGAAAATGCAAAAAAGCATCGACTATACCCCACCTTCCACTACTGAACTACCTGAACACGCGGCAACGTGCCCGCAAACTCTGTGTCCAGGAAAGTGAAAGACAGGAAGAGATTAACCTCGTCAGCTCAACTCTTAGACAAAACATATGGCCAAACAGACAGCAAGAATCGAAGAACATGAAAAAAAGAGCATTGGCCATGCTGCCGTATCTTCCGGGACATACTGATAAAATTAAACGATGCTTCACCAGACCTCTGAGAAAAACTTTTCCAGGGTACGAAGACCGGTACTGGGTTTCCCAAACATCTGGAATGAAACTTCAGGCCAGTTTTAACTTATTTTTATGTTTTACGCAAGCAGAAACGGGTTAAAGTACTGTTCTCGCGAGCCCTCGTCGAAACTTGAAGAGTTTGTCTGTATAATAATAAGTAGGGCAACCAAAAGTCAATAAAGTCAAAATTTTTCTGCCGTTTGAAATGATTATGAAACGTCCACAAACCAAATTTCAGGCTTATACCATGAGGGAATCCCAACTTATTAGGTCACAAAAAGTCAAAATTTATCATTTGGTCAAAATTTATCGTTAGGTCAAAATTTTCTTGCAGCAACGTTTTTTTTTACTTTATCGATATTTTATTTAAACTGCAACAACAGATATTGATATAGTTTTGCAAGTTTAGCAGCAACTCTATAATAATAACGAGTGTCTTGCGATTTTTGACGTAATATTGTTGTTTTTCCCACTACTGGACGATGGAATATTATGCAGGATAGGCATGGTAGGCGAGAAATGTGGTCTTACAGTACTTGTTTTGGTAAATGCTCAATCCATTATGCATATAGTGTTTCAGTTTTATGATGTTCTCAGGCTTGACTCTACTGTAGTTATTAATGTACTTATCAATATAGCATCCCCAAAATTAAACAACCCAATTGTTTTTAAATTTTGAAGCGTAGAGTGCATGAATTTGCTTCTGGGTTAACCTCAACATCTAAGGCTGAATTATTTTGCGGTTGCAAACGCAGAAAATTTATAGGTCAAAACAAAGTCAAAATATGTAGATTATAAAGTCAAAATTTTTAATTTTTTGGTAAAAAAATTGGTTGCCCTCGTAATCCAAATACATAAAAAACAGCTAGGCCTACCATGCTACGATTAACAAATAGAATATTTGTTGCAATGGCAACTGCTTTACACTAGTAATTTTTGGCCTCTGGGCCCGGGTACGATTCTTGTACCCCTTTCGGAAGCCCTGTGCTTCACCACCCACAAAGTGCAGGTCGAATTACAACCGGTGAAAAAGCATGCCAACCTTCTCACTTCTATCAAATATCCCGTGAATATAAAGCTACGAGAATGCGTTGTTTATTCCATTCCGTGCCATAAGTGCAACAAACCAACACGGGTGAAACCAAAAGAGGCCTGAAAACGTACCATATAAGAACATAAAGCGGACGTAAACAAGAAAAGTTTTGAACAAAGTGCAATAAGATTGTAACACAACACACGTTCAATTTAGACAATGGATTGGGAGAATGCAGCGTTTTGCACTTTGAAACAAACTTCAAACACCCCGGTTTATCGTATCTTTCCGAATAAAGAGCGATGAAAACAACAATTAATAAAAGAAGATCGGATTTGTTCCCTGACATTTACCGGTTCATACTGCAATACTTTTGAGCTTGTCATATATATATATGTTTAATGTGTACTCCTGCTGATCACTGCTCGGTTCTTGCTATTGTTGTTTATGAGTTCTTATCTTTTAATGAACGCCGCCGTCCTCTGGTTTCTTATCAGCACATAGCCACCAAGAGCGCTCATATATTATGACGTTCATGCTCACCATTTCATGTTCGCCATGAAGAAGATAATTGTACCAACTATCGAAAACGAAACGTTCAACTTGATTTTACATTTTACCGCCAGTCAGTGCTGTAACTAGCTGTGGGACGGTTGCCCTCAAACGTCTGTGACACCCGGTTGAATGGCGCCTTTTTGGTATAAACGCGCCCTTTTTGGTGCGTATAGCAGTAGAAAAGATAAGAAACACACTAAAATAATATTTTACCTTTCCTTAAACTTCAGGACTTAAGTGGCTGACTTTAACCCAACCTCCAATATAATAGCACCAACAATGCTATTCGTTCGTAATAATAGGGGAGATCAGGGTTATTGAATCATTTTTTATATTTTTGCCATTGCTCATTTGGTGTAGGCACTAGCAACATTTTGTGATTGAATCAATTTAACATATTTGCACATAAGCGCGTTTTGGCAGTGGCGAGCGCGTTTGCGCTTGTACGGGACTTGACGACCCCGCCATCACCAATCACCTGCTGCCTTGCAGGTCGGCCCTGACTGGTCAAAGGCTAGGGGAATAAACCCCGACAGAAAATCAGGAGAGTGGCCCCTTAGGAGGACAGACGGCGGAATGTGCCCCTCTCCGGCAGCCTCTGCATCCTTGCTGGGTCTCCAACCGTCTCGACTTTGTCTTGCCGCTGGGTGGGGCTCTTCGCGACGAGAGAGTGGGGTTGGTCCTGCGGAAGCCTCCCCCACTTTAAACCAAGTTCAGCGCAAGTAATGGCAACACCACCACTGACACCCCTCAAGTCCTGTGGCGACGGGGGAGCAGCGAAGTAGTTGGTGTGGAATTCACTGGAAGCTATAGTTGCAAACCTGCACACAGGCGACTCTTTCACCTGAGTAAATTTATCTGATTTTTTTAAGTCCGTTAAACATGCGTACTACTTTTTTTTGTTTCGGTGACTTCTGAAAACGGGAGTATTTTAAATGTCAAGTTTCAGAAAAGAGCACTCGCCAACAAACTTGAAAATGACCGCTGGTCTTCCGTTGTTGGATCTTTCCTTTTTCTTTTCAAAAATTTTCCTTCGCGTTCATCAGTTGTGTTATTGATACTCTCAATATGTCCAGCAAAATAAAGAATCCTTTTCATGCCAGTGAAGCTTACAAGCACAAAATCTTTCTCTGATGTTTCAACACTTGGCAAGTCATTATCACCGTTATCATCAGAAATACAGTAGCTTGTAGCCTTGAATGGTTGTAAGACCTGTATATTCTATCTGGAAGAAATGTGCTTTTGTCCATGACCGTTGCTAGGTTAACATCAGAAAATTTGTTAACTATCCAAGAATGGGAATAGCAATGTTGTTTTGCAAAGCTTATTCTTGGCATTTGTTTTCCAAAAATTATGACGTAATTCACAATTGCAACAGTAACTATATCAAAAAAATAACTAGGAACATGGATCTAGGTGTGCAAGTTGAACCATGAACCATGGTTCAACTTGCACGACATGACTAGTTCAACTTTCCCCAAAGGAGAACTTCAACTTTGAAGTTCTTTTTGTCAAAGCCTTGTCGTCCAGCTGTACAAACACAAGGTGATAAGCTGAGATGTAACTATGCTTTGAAGAAGTAACAGCATCAAAAATATACCTTTCTACACAATGAATTGCAAAACAGCAAGGAACATTTCCAATTTTAGCTTACAAAAACACGTCCAACCTGACAGCTTACTTCACTAAACAATTTTGGATTTGAGCCATAACGCAAAATGCATTCCTAACAGACTCCAAACAATAGGTTTTGCACATGAATTCCTCAACCGCCTCATTTTACTATAACATAAGGTGGTTCAACTTACCCACCGCTTCAACATACCCCGTTCTCTACCACACGCTATCACGGTTCTCGATTTACAGATGGTCTGTGCAAAATTGGTCTCGTTTTTGTTGCAAGTGCTTTTTTTTAACCCGATGGTAGCCTTGAAAAGAAAAGCAGTATTGAAAACAGCAATGCAATATGGAAAACGTAATATTGTCGCAACGTGTTGGACCCTCAATTGAAAAATCAGTTTCAGGCCTGTTGCCAATGCAGTTCGGTATTCTGCAGTCGTTGTTTTGCAACATAACCGAGCGTGGAAGAACCTTTCGTCGGAACTACCGCCCCTGACTGGACCATAATGCAGCGTGTAAAAAGCTGTAACAACGGATGCACGCTATATTTCTGTATTTTATTGTGTAACGTCTTCACTCCCTCATGCAAATCGCGAGATTTTTAACATCAATCGCAGTGAAGAGAAAAAACACAAATACACGAAAGAGAACGAGGATATATACATTGCAGTAGTATAGAGTATACGCTGGATGGCGCTAATGCATTTACTGTACTTTGATGAAATACAAGCTTTCAAGACACACGCATCAATGACGCCGTCATGACTATTATAATGAAGAACTGCAATGACTTCCAAGTACAGTACATCGATGTATAGAATGCATAACGGGTTGGAGGCTGCGAAGGAGCAAAGGTCATCTAGGCTGCAGACCTCCCGCGGACGAATCTGTTTTCGCTAACAAAAAACAACTGGCAGCATTAGCTCGAGGAATTAAGGCCTAACAATGCAGTTGAGCAGCACCTCAATTCGCCAGTGGGGACAATGCAGCGTAGCACTGAATTACGACGTGTTAGGTTCACGCGCCTGAACAAACCGTATTGTACTCAGCTCTAAAGCAGAATCCTTGGCAAATTACCAGCTATCTGCAATTTTGTGGAAGGAATAATTTTCATCACGCAATTAATGAAAATTTTTGCTAACCATTTCAATAAATGCAGTAAAAAATTTTTGTGGACGACAGCGCCTTCCCGTCACCTGGCTGCACGCCTGGCAACATTTTCTGATGGCCATGTGGTTTTGCTCCTTTTGTTGCAATTGCAAACCCGTAGAGACGTGACACAGGTCATAAAAGAAAAGTTGGCAAGGTTAGCGAAATGTGCCCGGGACAAAAAATGCGTAGCACGTAAATTTGAGCCCAAACGCAATCATCCGATGCACATTTTAACTTCTTTTCTGGTCACTGCGGTGTTGGATGAGATTCGTGGTTTTACTTGGTGTGTTTTCCGGCCTAGGTGGAAGCTGATCCTAGCTTCGAGCTTGGTTATGGGCTTCGTAATATTGGACCACAAATTGGAAACTGACTTTATTGGGTAGACTAGAGATTAAGTTTTGAGGTATTGACTGTTAACATGGAGGTCTCAGCCCCCCTGCTATCACTTCAGTTAATAAGTGTCAAAACTCTTTTTCATAACCTGTACTTGTGCGATTGATGTTTTGTCTTCACTTTAATGGTCCAATATTCAAAAATGTGAAATAATGCTAAAAACTTCATAGAAATTCTACCTTTATTATTGTCGTTAAATGCATTTTAGGATAAAATGCTTTTAGGCGAAGTGTGAATCTTATCTAACATGCGATTGTGAAACTGCTTCTCACGACAGCCAGCAGAGCTACCTAAAATGGAAGTAATGTCATAGCAAATGCCTTTCATTTATGTTTTTTTTAATTGTCGCTTCAGCAATAGCTGTGTTTTCCGTGTACATGTAACTGCAAAAGCTTCGTTTGGAAACAGGGTAGCTATTTAACTATATGTAAGACTCCAATTTCGGGATTTGAGTTGTTACTTCCAAATGTAAGAAGAACCATTCTACTTGTAAACTGGTCGGGAATACATTTCAGAAATTGTTTTTTCTTATCTGCACATAGTCAGAACAGTGTCAAACACTGACGCGCAGCATGGCCAACCGATGCAGCTGCATGGGCCCCGCCCCTCGGGTGGCTCCGTGGCATGGTGTTTAGGTGGACTGTTCATTCTTCCAGATACTCCTTGCGCTCGAGAATTCAGTAGAAACGGCATATAAATCTCATTGCTGACAAACAACGCTCTTGTTAGAACTAGCGATGAATTTCCTTTAATTATCGAACGTTACAGACCGTGCTCCAATCTCGTGGTAAGGCTTCATATCTGCGCTCTACCTCGGTCGTATAGCACGGCTGACTGAACACGATGGCGTCATAAAGTCACTGGTCAGAAAGTCCCCGCGCCTAGGTCTTGGTATGGGCTCCGCACATGCCAGGGTCGGCCTTGAGCATGACTTCGGGCAAGCCTGCACAATTCAGAAAGCTCGAAAAACCAAATGATCAACATAAATTTTCCGCTGGCCATAAAGTCTGTTTCGTTGTTGTTTGGAAAACCTTTGGTACATAATTAATTATCTGAAGTCTGGCTTTTGTAACATTGTGTGCAACTGAGAAAGTTCGCGCTCGCCACATGCGTCCCGCGGGACTTTTTTGTGCAGATCTGTTTTGGGATTGACGTTTAATTGCTTTTTGTCCTGTAGATACAAGAGATTGTTCGGGACAAAAACGGTGCTTTTAGTTTGGTGTAGTATGTTAAAAGTTAGGCCCACTCTTTGCACTCTCATCAAATGTTTTGTGAGTTACTGAAATGATAAAGCGATTTTAAACTGTGGTTATTCAATGGAAGATCGTATAATTCGACCAAAAGAAGTGTCATTCTTTGGCCTACCACAGGCAACCGCTTTCTTCTGGTTAGCGAAGTTTTTCGGGCTCTTTACAAGTGAAATTTTTTTGGCGCCTCCTTGTTTGACCGCCAAGAAAAGCATGACTGGGTCCGCCACTGCCGCCAATATACAGCCTGATAAAGTATTGTTGTTGAAGGAGGTAAAGATTTGTATAACTCTCTTCATTTTCAATGTTTTAATTATGAGACTCAGCGGAATTCTGCGGATTTAAAGAATGCAAAACGCTATGTCACTCTTGATGCATAAATGCAAACCGAATATGTTGTTGCATATGTTGACGCTGCGAACCATCTTTTTGCCACAACATCGCTCCTCATACGAAGTTCCAGACGCTCATTAGACATCAATGAGTGATCCACCTTAAGTTTGAATCAGCAAACCATTGCAAAACTTGTTTTTTGTGAGAGATGTCTCACAATGCAAACTGATGTTGATGTTTTAAACTTTGGTATGCGTTCTGCCACGCCCATACTTCTTGGTCTGGAACTTCAGACTTAGTTCCCTGAATCGTTCTATTAGGGAAAACATGCATTTTTGAAGCGGTCGCCACCGTTTCAATCAAATCATACGCTTTGCCTTGTTATTTGCACAGCAGGATGTTTGTGCAAATTTTGCAAATGCTTTTGCAAATTATTTTTTTTGCAAATTATTATTGATTACAGTAATACTTTGATTTCAGGAACGGCCTTTTGCAAATTATTTTTTACAAATTATTGCTTTTGCAAATTATTTTTTGCAAATTATTATTAATTACAGTAATACTTTGGTTTCAGGAACGGCCAACAACATACCTCAACACCATATAAGAGAGTCCTCAGTTTTTTAAATGCAATCGTGCAATGTGCAAGTAAGATTTTCCAGGTTTTATTTTAATCAATTTTTTGGTGTTTGTTTTTTATTCTTTCATTGTTTAAACAAAAAAACGAATGCAGGGGAAATAATCGGGAAAATAGTTCAAGACCACCACATATACAATCAGCACTTGGACGTAATTGTATATTGTAGTTCAAAAAAGTTCAAATTTTATGTATTTTTTATCATTAAGAATATGAAACAGTAGTAACTCTAGCTTTTCTCAAATCATTTATTGTAATACACGTAACATTCAACAAATTTTATCTCCACCCTTAGAGCCAGTAATCATTTTCGGTTCTCATGGCATAATTGAATGAATTTGCAACAATATTCAGAAGTGCGTTCATGTCTCCAAACAGTTTTTATCACATTTTTGTGTCGCTTCAGACTGCCGAGCTGATTTTTTCATGCAAAAAATGTGATGAAAACCCAATCGAGGACGTGAATCCTCCTACTTTCGAATAGGCGCTTACATCTTCTATGGGGCTCTGTCGTGCATGATAGCAGTCCGTTGATGGACGTTCATATGAATCTCCAGCTTGTCATTTAGCAATGTAATGTTTGTGCGCAGTTATGTTTGTTCTAGTGGGTTGAAAGTGCAGTGCAGCTGTCCCGAACCGACGTCATCCAAAAGTAAACGAAATATGCATAAACATACTCGCATCATGTAAACATCAACAAAGAACCCGACAACCGACACTAAAAAATTATTTTTTGTTGCCAACTACCAGATGTTCCAATCTTCAGGGGGTTTGAATAAATTTCTATCAAAATCTGCTGGCGAGTTATGGCCATGAGTTCAAAAAGTCCCATGGTTACTTTTTTTGGGAGTTGTATTTTTACCAATTTTGTTTTTTGAGCCATAATTTTGGCTCCATATTTGCTAGAAATCCAATCAAGCTCTCTAACGTCGCAGATTATAGCTTAGAATCCAAACAGAATTGAGCTAAAAATGGCTCTTTGGGTTGGCGTCTACAACCAGGCAACCTCAGTCAAGAATTGCAACAAAAATTCCTCCATTTCGACGTCACCCTCAGAAAACCCCAAACACAAGGCAAAAAAAATTTTTTAATCGTCTAGAAGACTAGCCGAATCCGTAGAGGGTTTGAAAACCTCTCTTGTTCAATCGGCTGGCGAGTTATGGTGTTGCAAAATGTTGCAAAGTCGGGAACTTCAAAGGTTTTCCGCAAGTGGGACGTGCGTCAAACGCAACAGTTCTGTCTGTAATCAAACTCCAATATAAAGCTTTAAAACTATTAAGACCAAATGACCATACGTCACTGGAAGAATCTTTCCAGCAGTGAAGCATTTTATGCCTTCTCAAACTTTGCACTTTTTTACTTGGTTAATTCATGTACTCTTATCCCAAAAAATTGCTTCCAAACCATTTTGATGACAACTATATTTCAATCGGCTCTAGTCATTTTCACCACAAAAGACTTTCTGCTTCTGCCAACCTATTTTTACCTGGAGTTAATTTATCTTCAGTAAAATAATTCCTTATATTTATTGACCCAAACGTGTGGTTCACTACCAGACTGTATAAAGTCTTCAGTCACCTTTGCATTCCAATGGAAACTTAAGAAATACTTCTTATATGAAAAACAAATGTGAATATGTATTTTAGTAAGATTTCACTTTATCAAGAAAAAAATGCTCTTTATACTAGTTTCAGCAATTTGAACAAATTTAAATTTTTTGTTTTTGTGTATCTTCACTTTACTGATTTTGTTTTTTTGCCTTCCTAAGCACATCCCATTCTGTGGCAGAAAATTACATTCCATATTTTTGTTTTGGTTTCCTTGTACCTCATCGATTTTTTTTGCTTTTTTATTTTCCATACTTTGTTTCAACATTTTGACCACACCAAATTCCCTCAATCAAACTTGATCCACTCTTTGTGTGCATAAGCTTGCTCTCATACCGAAGATGCAGACAATGCCTGTGACCATTGTTGGTGACGCTAAATCTGCTAATGTTGTCAGTGAGGCTGCAGCAATGGTTATTGTTGATCAATCTATTAAATATACAGTCATTTCAAGTGCCTGTTTAACTGAAGGTTTCCTTGCTGATGTCATGAATGAGGCTGTCCAACACTTGTTAAAAAACCTTTGATGTTGTAAATAGCCTATATCTGGTTCTGCTGTTCTTGAAGTTTATTCCATTGAAAAATCTGATACATTAAGCACAAACAATTCTCAGTTGGTCTTTAGTGACCCTTCAACGCCCACGAAGCCACGATCGTGGCTTTTGAAGTTGTGAATTTAGATATAAATTTTATCACAGCTCTCCATAAACAAATCCTCCAACCAAAAGCAGCACAGCATATCGTTTGAAACCTTTCAAACACAACAAACCTTTGGAAACTTTTCAAACTGATTTGTTAGATATTTCTCAGCAACAGGCATTTTGAAACTTTTCAAACGTCAGACATTTTGAAATTCGTTTTCCATATGTCTTACATAATTGGAAACACAGAGCTCATCACCGTTGAAACCAATCGATACAGAGGAGAACTAGCACTCACAATTCTTAAACGCGCACGCAACGACTTTCGCCTGCCTTGACACCATACCAATGACGCGCAATATTTCTAGACACTGCCTCTTGACACAGAATGTTAAACTTTTATTGGAAACTCTGCACCAGAATTCATAATTTT
>JGI24158J21664_10013816_pt1 | contig 10631 bp, 5 predicted proteins | sample Ectturendosymbi3_FD_21664 | JGI IMG/M metagenome (IMG submission 21664)
CCGCAACAAGGCCACTTTATCTTTGTTATTTTCATCAATTTCACAATTGGGTCTGTTCCAATTACTGCGGTGCGATGACCATCTCGTGGAAAATTTGTTCTTAGTTTGCCCGACATATTGTTCGTGGCAAATAACACAAGTTGCTACGAACACTATGTCGGGCAATATGTCGGGCAATTGCCACGAACAATATGTCGTTCAGTTTTTAGGATGCTGCTTAGACCTATCGATATAACAGTTTCACCTGATATTTTGATAGTTTTAATGTTTTCCTTATTGAATTAGGTTGAAAATATGCAAAATATGACTTTTTATGACTTTATCACTTTTTTTATAGACTTCGTAGGGGTGCGATTTTGTTTTAAAATTCGTTTCATAGTTTCCTGAAATACAAAAAAAGTATGACTTTTATGACTTTAAATGGCCCTACTAATTACAGTGATAAAGTACAAGTCGCAGTTTTGTATGCCCACAACTAGGCATGTAAGAAACTTGACGTTGATCACTCCAAACAATGAATGCTGAGGCTTTGCGTTCAGACGCGTTTACTACATCACAAACGATTAAAAACGATCAGGCAATTTAACTCCGGGTCAAAGACGAAAATGTGACAATCTCCCCTGCTTCTATTTTTTCTGCAAACCGCGACGGTATCGCTGTAACACAATTTCAGAAACAGTTTGAAAAAAATAACTAACGACTGAATAGAAAACTGGTCGGCGGATAAAGCAACTGTGTTCTAGTGCTTCCAATTATGTTTTAGGGGGTAAAACTTAGTTTGGTGGTTTTAAGCCCTCCAAACCTCGCCGCAGTGACACATTCGATGACATAAATTCTCTCACGATCTGGCAATCCTGGTTCCTGGGGTTATGCTGGACATTTTGCAATAGATTTCAAGTGGTGGTCTCCTGAGCTGATCTAGCTCAGTTTCAAGGTGGACATTTACGGGCGTCTGGCGGGGGTGTCCCACCACTTAAAATGTCTTGCGTTGGTCATTTATGGTTCTTGGGGTTATGCTGGACATTTTTCAACAGGTTTCAAGTGGTTACCTTTCCAGCTGATCTAGCTAATTTTGGGGCTTCATTTTGGGGGTCATTTTAAGGGTCTGGCTGGGGTGTCCCACCATCTAAAATGTCTGGCATTGGTCATTTATTATTCCTGGGATTATGCTGGATATCTTGCAACAAATTTCAAGTGGTGACCTTTCCAGCTGATCGAGCTCAATTATGGGGGTACAGTTAATAGCCCCCCATGACCACACCCACCAAATGAGAAACGACAGACCACCAGTTCCTTGTACAGGAAGGGATACCAGATGACATGATACCATTAGAAATTAGTTACCTTTCCAGCTGAATGGACCCTCTGGGCTTCCGGTCTAATAATCTTAAACAAATATTTACATAAAACAGGGGTAAAGTGGAAGATTGCTGACAAGAAGAATTAAATATTCATAAATATTGAAAATGAAAAATCGTCGTGAAGCAGCAGCAGTTGCTGTGAAGCTAATGATACATTTTTCCTAATTCTATGAAAAATTTATTTCACTTAATATTTATTTTTCAATATTGTTATAAGCTGGTTAACGCATGTATGTAAGTAATTGTATTTTCAATTGTTTACCTATAGGTCAAGAGATTCAGTAAGAGCCCCAGTGTTAATTTTTTTCAGGGCCACCAAAATGCCTCTGGCTTTTTCATAAGCAGACCCCATTTATCTCTACTGACAACTAACTTACAGTGTAGCTATGGTTAGGTGGAGGTAGGAGTAGTGGCAATCCACGATAAATACGGTAAACTTTAATTTGAGCATTGTTTTTTCTATCCGATTTCAACAAATAGTAAGCAATTTCTGTTCTCAACTCATTGTTCTACAAGAGGTGGATACTTTTGGCAATTAGCTTCAGCAAGTACAGTGGAGGAGAAGTTCTCCAAAACATTTTGGTCCGAAAAGACGGAACACCACTGATCTTTCCTTCTTACCAGTGCTTTTTAAGGTATTTTGAGAGATCGAAAGTCTCTCAAAATAAATAACAACCTCGCTTTACGGCAACCGCCAAAATATACTAAAAACGACACAAAGTGTATGTTGTGTGTGAAAGCAAGGGTTTCATATGGTCCCTTGCTGACGTTAGAAACATGTTTCTCACTCATTTTAACGTTTTTGCCTTGGTTTATGTCATGATTTGAAAATTTGCAAATTTTCTCGTGAAACTAAGCAGAGTACAATGTAAGCACCATTTCAAATTCATTGATGAATATTCATAATTTGCACCGGAAAAGCCTATTTTTTCTAATTGCCGGTCGGTCATAGAGTCTACACAAACCAACGTAAAGCATGCCTGCAAGTGTTGGGGCCGACTGGCCCGCTCCTCTGCGCATGATCCTCATTCCGGGCATGGGCATCAAAAAGCATTTAACAGCTTCAAATGAATCGCGGATGTTCTCTCGAACCGAAGCAAGATCCTTGTAATCCTTGTGAAGAACCAGTACTTTCTCCAAAAGGTATTCATTTCCACCAGCAAAGCCGTAAGCGACGTCTGTGTCAGACCAGTCGCGTACCAGAAATACGAGATCCTTTGAAAAAGATAGGGCTTACAATCATTTATAACAGACGTACACTGTGTTTTTCAGCGTTGGATTCTTCACAATATTTATAAAACACTCGATTTTAGCAACATACATCTGTCTGCAAAGCTTTTTTACTGTTGCTGCTAAGCCAAGTTTGCATCTGAGCGTCCATTCATTCATTCTCACACCCGCTTTTCCTCTCGGGAGGGTCGTGAGGGCAGCAGCCCCACGATGTCTCGAACTACCTTCCGGCTTTCATTGATGTTTTTTCCGGCTCTACAAGGCGTGACCCAGAAAGGTTGCAGATGTAATCACGTCACCTGGTCGTTGGTTTTGCTGGCTTTCCAATAATTGCAACCTGGTTTATGTTCGAAATTCTCCCAAAACTACATTTTGGACTTTTTCACCGTGAGGGCTGCGGATTTCCGCGTCTCAGCGTACCGCGAATGCAAAGAAGATGAGGCTTTGTTCTGAAACCACGTTCAAGTAGGCCTTGTTGGTTTTTAAGACGTCAGGTGCCTCAGAGTATTAACATAAAAAGTTTGCATGAGCTGATCAACTTGGCTAAAAATTGTCGTTGAGTTGGACCCTGAAATGCTTGATTTTGAGCAAACTTTTAATCTTCAGAAATAATATTTCTTATTAAGACACTTTTGTCAGACTTGCGCAAATTGATCGTTCAGAAACGTTTTCCAGTTCAAGGAAAGAGTTTTTTTTGCATAACATCTCGGTTAGAAACGTGTTAGAAATGTACGCGCAATCGTGGTTTTGGACATAAACGTAGGGGAAGACATTTTGCACTTTACTGGGAGGCCGGAAAAATTTGCCTTGAAAATAACAATTTTCCCTAAAAATAAACAATTTGCCCTGAAACTAAGTTTTTTTAGTTTAATCCGAATGGGGCCTCAAACTTCTTGTAAATATGCACTGAATACACTGTATTGAAATATTTTTTTCACCGTTCAGGATTTTTGAGCAACTTGCGCTTGCCCTGAAAAACAGTGTGCCCTGAAAATTTTCACTGTATTGAAATATTTTTTTATCATTCAGGATTTTTGAGCAACTTGCGCTTGCCCTGAAAAACAGAGTTTGTCCTGAAAAATTTCACTGTATTGAAATATTTTTTTATCATTCAGGATTTTTTAGCAACTTGCGCTTGCCCTAAAAAACAGAGTGTGCCCTGAAACTTTTCACTGTATCGAATATTTTTTTATCATTCAGGATTTTTGACCAACTTGCGCTAGCCCTGAAAATAGAGATTGCCGTGAAAATTTTCAAGCCGTGGGGCGCGGCAGCCCCCTCCCCCCGCCTCGCACGCCTATGCGTTTGAGCGAGAGCACGTTTATCAAGCAATATGTAATTTTCAAAGTACATAACGTCTTGTGTCACGTCTTGAAATTAGAAAGTCTGTCTGAACGACAATTTAGTGTCTGGTGAACGCGTGGTTGAGAAAAATGTGGTCCCACATGCAGTTTACTCTTCTGGTTCTGCCAGTTATATGCAACAACATCGGTTGATGCTCACCCTGGACGTAACGTAGCTACAGTATAACTTGATCCACAGCGTTGTCCACACTTGAAAGTTTATAATCAAATTAGGAGCAGATTTTAAGAAAAGGCAAGAAGCTACAGATTTGTCACAAACAACTGTAACCGTTGTATTTAATTACATCAAGCGTTTACCTGAAATGGTTTTTCATGTTGCAGCCCATGTTGTGGTCTTTGTGGATCTCCAGCCATTCTTGCGTATTGAGTAAAAAGCTGCAAGCGGAAAAACACTTTCATATGAAGAGAATTTGCACACAATTTTTCAACTCTGTGCCAACAACAGTAAAAGTAAAGCGGTGGTTAAGATTAGTTTGGTAGCACTGCAAACGTTGTCCTGCAAAATATCGGGTGACAAATATTACAGCTTTCTTAGACGCAGGTATCAACTCCTTTGATTTGATAGAAAAAATGTTATAGGATATGCCGATGAAAACGAGGTGTTATTGAGCAAACGCAATTTGAGAAACTAACGCTGCAGTCACGCAAATCAAGGATGTTCTGTTTTAATTATACTGTGAGACTCTGATGAGCACGTTAGTGCTTACAAACAGGTTTTTGGGGAGTTCAGTGGTAAAGTGCCCGCCTCCCAGCCGAAAGTTTGCATGATCGATCCACTTCCACTACGCAGAAAATCAGGGCCCTAATCAAATTCTAAACAACGGGTGAAAAACTTTGCTCATAAGTCAAACACACTTGCAGAGCACTTTCTGCAAACCCGCTTTTGTTGGAAGGTTATTCTTCGTTTGCACTATTACTTAAATGATATAGCAAAGATGCGAAAAATCAACTTCAATCTGGCAAGACACATCTTCACTATGTTAATGCCCTGCGGAAGCAGCCAACACCAGGCGGCCTTTGTTTGTTCGAGAGTTGAATGAAGCAGAACATTGCGCTGTAGCTGTTTCATGAATACACAAACAACTGGCGCTAAATCTTGCTGCAACATCAACAGCATTGCTTCATAACGCAGGAAATGAACGCTGTCGTAAAAAAACTAATGTGGTCCGCGGCGCCCGTTTCCGCTTACTTGCGCCGTGGGCCAAGTGGCTACTTTCGCAGTGAATGCTGCGCTGGTGACGAGACAATGGCAGCACAGCGCGTGAAGCATTCCTTGCACCCCCCCATCAACACCGAGCACGAGGCTGGACAGGCCGCAAGTATCAGCAAATATTCACTGAGCGAGTGTTAAACAACAATTTGTTTCGAAACGTCGAATAATATTACACCGAATCGACTGGTTGCAGTTGATTATGCTGTATGTACGTTCAAGAATTCCAAGTCACATGCTGTTCCAGGGATATGATTTGTGAACAGACTTGATCAAACTGCAAATGTGCGACGCAGGGACCCTCATGAATGTCAGAAACACTGTTTTTGTAATCCAGGTAAAGGTGGAGCCACATTCTTCTCAACCGTTTTCGCAATAAAATAAATATGTGAGTAAGTTAACTGCTTTTCACGAAACAATGAGAAATTTGACGAGACTCCAAACTTGAATACACCCTCCAGTGATGCAGGTGAGACTTCAAACTCTGAGACCGAGACTTGCTTGAAAAGACGAGATGAGACTTTTCAGAAAAGCAGTGTCCAGACTGAAACCTGATTTTTCGATGCAGAGACTTTAAACCTGAAATGGTTTTGCTCAAAACTGATTCACATCTCGATTGGTGATGCTTCAGAGAATTGTGAGTCAATTTCGTTCTAATCTATTCTTCTTTCGAGAACAAGACGCTGCAAGTGATTTTCCACAATCGATTTTCCAAGTCACTTAATATTTTGTAACATTTTGCTCAACACGTCAGGTCTAAATAAATAATTGCAGATCTCGAGGCAAAGCGTACTACATAAAGGCCTGCATCCTTCAAGACTGAGACCAAGACTTTTCAAAACATAATCTCGAGACCGCATCACTGGCATCTTTGGAACACAGTTTGCATCTTATAGAGTAATTTAAAACCTTTTTAAGGGCCGCGAGTGCACATGAAATGGCTTTGAAGCAATTTCGACCAAACCTCGCAGGGCGATTGCGCCAGAGAGTCAATGAAGACATCATGAGATGAGCTTTTGGTCTACTTTCTGACTTTTCCTTGCTGAATATCTTTGCCAGGGTCGTGTTATCTCGCATCGAAGCTAATTCGGAGAGGTTTTACCTTGAAGCGCAGTGTGACTTTCGCGGCAACAGATCTGCAACGGTCATGATCTTCTCACTGCTCCAAACCCAGAAATACAGTGAACAATGATGCTCGCTGCACGTTGCCTTTTGTTGACTTGACCAAAGAATTTGATATGGTCAGCAGGGAATGGCGTTTTTATTATTCAAAATGAAGAAAATAATAATGGTTATCCTGTCCGCTTATACTTTTCAGTATTGTCAATTAGTTGCATGACGACATGAAACGAGTCATCTTGTTTAAGGTCGATGTGCCAGCTCCTACTAAAGTGAAAAATGGTTCAAAACAAGGTTTTGTTCTGGATCTAACTCTGTTTGGAATACCTTTTCCGCTGTTCTTCATTATGCATTCCATGATGATGGCACACATAACACCACTGATGGCGTTTTCCTGCACACCCGCACAATCGGAAGATTATTCAACCTTACAAGATTATACGTCAAAGCAAAACCTCGCCACATCCTGAACTGCTGTTTTTTCGTTCGATGATGTTGTTTTCGTTCCACACAGCGAAGTGGGGCTCATGTTGACAACCTCCTAGTGGTGAGCCCTGGTAACTGACACAGTTGTAGTCAGGCGAACGTCAACAACCCGAGAGACGACTAGTATGAAGTCCCACAAGAAAAATCAGCCTTTACAGCCAAGGATAGGCGACGGCGTCCCAAAGCATGTGCCCTTGTCAGGGCGGACAACAGCGGCGGTCGTACGTGACGGCGTCACTCTACTGCAGCTGAATGTAGAGGGCCTAACAAAGGCGAAGATTAATTTCCTTACTCGCCTCGCGGAGGCTCACGCAATGACTGCCATACTCCTGCAAGAGACCCACAACAAAGACAGATCCCACCTCAAGATCCCGGGATACATCCTCGCAGCCTGCACTGAAAGCGCAGTGTATGGCACTGCAACCTTTGTGAAAACACCATTCCAGGTGGAGCGTAATTGCAGTGTGTCCTGAGAACTCACTGCTAGAATGGACAGCAACGGAGGTGGAAGGTGTCACCATCATTAATGCGTATAAACCTCCCTCAGTTAAAATGGATACAACCGGCCTCCCATATCTTAGCCGCCCCTGTATGTACGCTGGCGATTTCAACGGCCACAGCACTAAATGGGGCTACCGTTCTACTAATGCATCTGGAGAAGCACTTGAAGACTGGGCTTTTGCCTCAAGCTTGAGCCTGTTGCATGAACCCAAGCAACCAGACAGTTTCCACTCCCACAGATGGAACACCGGCACAAACCCCGACCTTGCATTTGTAAACCTGGCCACGCCGTTACCACATCTCACCATCCTGGAACCTTTTCCAAAGTCCCAGCATAGGCCATCGTTGATACAGCCAATAAACCCTATCAAGCCCCTCACCGCTAAACTGGTGTTAAGGTGGAACTTCCGAAAAGCGCGTTGGGAGCAGTTTAACAGCCTGACCGAGTTAGGAGGTGAATCCCTCCCAGACCCCTCCTCCAACCTGGACACGGTGTACTCTGCCTTCTGTCAACTGCTGCACTCTTCCGCACTGATGTCTATCCCTCGTGGATGCCGTCGACAGTACATTCCCACTTGGAACAGTGAATGCGACCAGCGCTACAATGCATTCCTGATGGCTGAGAGTCGTGTAGATTCCGACTTCAAGGCGGAGGAGCTCACTTCCTGCCTTCATAGAAAACGTCGAGAACGATGGATCGAGTCGGTAGAGGGAATCAGCTTCACCCACTCAAGCAAAAAAGCATGGAAAACCTTCAACCGCCTTACAGGGCGCTGTGCACGTCCAAGGCAGTGCCCTGTCACTGCCAACGCCATTGCTCATCAACTTCTGGCCAACGGCCGTTATGCTGGTGCATGCAAGGCTCACTCTCTCAGTGTGAAGCGGCAGTGCAGTGCTCTGTGGAAGACCCCGGGGGTTGATAGGCACCTAACATCACTTTTTACATCCGAGGAACTGACCCATGCCATCGAACTGCTCAAGTGCGGGAAAACTCAAAGGCCGGATAACATCCCACCAGACTTCCTTAAACACCTTGGTCACAATTGCCTGTCGTGACTGTGTGAGTTCTACTCCAGTTGTCTCAATCATGTCGCCATCCCGAAGATCTGACGAAAAGCGACTGTCATAGCTGTCCCAAAGACGAACAAGCCAATGGAAGGTCCCAGGAACTTCCGGCCAATTTCGCTTCTCTGTGTTCCATGCAAATTACTTGAACGCCTCCTTCTGTTTCGACTTGAGCCTGTTTTCGACGCCAGCTGCCGACCCAACAAGGTGGCTTTCGAAGCGGTCGCTCTACTGTCCAACAGGTAGTCAAACTGACTAGCGATATTGAGGAGAGCTATGAGGGAAGACGTAAGGCGGGTCTTGTTCTCGTGGATCTTACTGCAGCCTATGGCACTGTCTGGCATCAGGGCTTGGCACTGAAGATTCTCCAGACCACCCCTGATCGACACTTGGTCCGCTTCATTGTCAGAATTATCTCAAACCGCAGCTTCATGCTTAAAACTAGCGATGGGCAATGCAGTCGCCTCCGACGTCTGAAGAACGGAGTGCCTCAAGGGTCAACGCTTGCACCTATGTTGTTTAACATCTATATCAGTGACATCCCCGACACCGTGTCCACTCAATATGGCTATGCTGATGTCCTGGCCCTACTGTTTTCCCACAAGTGTTGGAATGAGGTGGAAGAGGTCCTTTCTTTGGATATGCAAAGAATTGCTGAATACCTATCTGCATGGAGGCTCAGGCTGAGCACAGCCAAAACTACATGCACTACGTTCCACCTGAATAACATAGAATCCAGCTGTAAGCTTGAGTCACCGTCGACGGTACCACCATCCCCTACATCCAAATTCCAGCTAACCTTGGAGTCACGCTTGACCGCCAACTCACCTTCAGGCAACACTTGGAAGGCCTCTGTGGCAATACTAGAGCCCGTAATTGCCTCTTTAGCCTTCTGGCTGGCATGGGTACCCACGCCACTGTTCTGCGAACTTCAGCGCTGGGCCTGGTCTGCAGTGCCGCGGAATACGCCGCCCCAGCTTGGTGCCGCAGCACCCACACTAAAAAGCTAGATGTTGCGTTAAATGATACAATGCGCACCATCTCTGGGTGCCTGAAACCGACCCGCAGGGAGCTTTTACCAGTACTCTCGGGCATTCCACCGGCCCACCTGCGCAGGGAACATTCCACTTTCAAGCTGGCGCTCCAGGCACAGCTGAACACTAACCACCTCCTTCATACTCTTGTCCATAGTGAATAGTTTCTTGGCACACAGCACCTGCATTCACGACGCCCCTTCTGCCGCCATGCTGTGGCGCTAATCAACTCCGGCTTCAACATCCTGGAGTCATTGAGAGTGGCATGGGAAAGTGCCACGCCACCGGCCCAGTTTTTGGTCACCCCTGCCGTTTGTCTCCCGTTTGGCTCAGAGCTGCCCCGTAGTCTGTGGGTAGCACTGAATGGACTAAGAACTGGCATCGGCCGCTTTGGTACATGCCTGTATCGCTGGGGCATCGTAGATACACCCAAATGCATCTGGGGCGCTGAGGAGCAGTCGGCCAATCGTATAATCTTCGATTGTAACATCCACCCCCCTCCGAACCGCCTGGTAGACCTGCGGTCCCCCCAACAATAACAACACTAAATGGCTTGAGGACCTTGTGGATTTTGTGCGAACCGCCGCTCACACGCAAGAAGAAGACAGCGAAGTCGGCCTTTAATAACAAATAGACCTTTTTCCTGCTACTTATGAAACCTTCTCTGTAATCATTAGCAACAAACAGGCCGCTGTAACGCACCAGATGACGTGCACTGATGCATCTCAGGACGATATCATTGTGCATAGGTGTAGGAGCAGTCAATTATCGGGGTGCAAAGGTTAGTTTGCCCAAATTTCTCCAAATTTGCCCGAAAAAATTTATGCGGTAAACTTTCTCCATACAAATTTTCTGTAGCTGTTGGTGTTTTATATTTTTCTCTACCAGGTTGTCATAGCTTTGAAAACAGAAAATTTGGTACTTGAAATTACGTTCTTATATTAACTCAGTTGAGAAAACGTACGCTAGGATGTGCAAGAACGTTGTCAGAAACAGCTTGCTCAGTACTCGGGAGCATCTGTCTCACAGTTCTGAGGTTTTGGCGTTTCATTCACATTCCATCTGTTGCTGGCAGCAAGGAACCTCACGCCTAGCTGATGTATAGGCCTAAACCTGCTTCCTTCTTTGAAGACTTGGATGTGATATATGTGGTATGCATCATATTATTTATATTATGACTATTCCGTGAGTCTCACAAGATTCTCTGTTCAACTGCACAGCGCACATACATGCAATATGTAACAAACTGTATGGCAAAATG
>JGI24158J21664_10013818_pt1 | contig 10631 bp, 6 predicted proteins | sample Ectturendosymbi3_FD_21664 | JGI IMG/M metagenome (IMG submission 21664)
AGATTCACCTATCACGTCCTGCAACAGAAAAGACATTCGTTAAAAAATGGGTTTTTTATCGAACAAAATATGGGTATGCATCTTTTTGGGTCACCCTGTATTTGCTGATTTTATCTTTACCTGGATTTTTCATATGATAAGGCTTGATGCTTTGCACTGTAAGGCGGAGGTCAATATTGCTGATTATGCTGCAATTCTTTTAACCCTGGAAACCTCATTTTGACAATTATGATGCAAAGCTACTTTTAATTTGTGTATTTGGTTAAGGATCTGTTTTATTCTGTTTAAAATTAACAGCCTTATTTCTCATAATCAGGTCCCACCAGCTGATTTATGAACATCCTGGATTTGACAAAACCACATGAAGTGATCTAAAGAACAGCTAAAAATTGCTTTCCTGTTGTGAATACTTATTATTGTTGCAAGAATTTATCTCAAATCATATTCCACGTTTTTCATTGCAGGAGGAGATGGATTTGAAGACGTTGCAATTCCAGAACAAAAAGCTTTGGGAACGCATTGAAGTTAGAAGACAAGCTGAAGCAGAGCTAATGGAGCAAATTGAAACTATGCAAGCCAAACAAACAAAAACAGATGCAACTCTTAGTCTTGTGAACCGTTACTGGGATCAGGTAACTCATCAACCCCGTAGTTAGTGTTGATTTTTAAAACCTAGGGTTGTGCTATTTGGTAGATATTTATTGTGATGGCTTACTGAGAAAGTAATGAAACAAAAATAATTTGACCTGCTCTAGTGACTATATAAGAAATCGATTCTGTGTTACCAATTGAATGGTACAGTGGGTTCAGCACACACCACCACAGCGGATAGGCTGATTTCCATTCCCGGTCGGGTCATATCAAAGGCGTGACAAACGGTGGTCTACTTGCAGCCTGCCCAACATCATGCTTGGCATTAATAGGCGAATGCAAAGAAAAACTTCATGCGTGGTACCGCCATTGAATCACCACCAATATAGCATGCACGCCATTTACAGGATTGCCAGATATTTTCCATAGCTTGTGGCCTAATTTTAAATAAAAATGGCCAAAATGTCTGTTTCTGAAAAATTTAACTGTGGTAAATATACTCGTTAGGTGTAGGCAGGGCTGTCACACCGACGTTATTTCCAAGATATGTCCTTATAGTGAAGGTCAGTGTCTTAGAAAATTTTTTGTCCCTATTTCTAAGGAATGTCCTTATTTTGGTAACTGCTTGTTTTGAAATGGAATTGCTTCAATTTTGTTGACGAAACGTCATCTGTTTCACATGCCCACATAATGCATTATGGTGCATCGCCGCTTTTACTTACGACTTTTTGTATGGAAATCTTGTGTTTACGCGCCACCAGTGTAGGCTTAAAATCTCAGGAAACTTCTGCTTGAGTCTTGAGTAACATTCATTAGGCACTTGAAGATTTCTACAGAACAGTAAAATTAGAGAACCGACACTCTATGTCCAGCAATCAGTTTTAAGGCGATTCTTCTAATTGCGTAAATAATATCAACGTTATCAAACCTTGTTCCGATGTAACTACGATTTTCGGTGAATTTTCTTTCTATTACAAGTTACGGTGCTTGTTGATCAATAAATCAAAGTTTTAATATATGATTCAAATATGAACTTTCTGTCAGTGTCTGTGTGCCGTGATGTAACTGCCACAATACTGCGTTGACAATGTGATGATACCTGTGGCGATAACGGACCACCTTTATTTTCTTCAGCTTGATGAAAATATCAAGATTCTGCTGCAACGTCTTGGCGTGGACGATAAGCCAAAAGATAATGACGGGTCTCCGCAAGATGAAGCTGAAAAAAAATGTAACTGTCAAGAAATGATATTTTCAACACTCGCGATAAACTGTCGCCACATTTACCGATACGACAGAACTCTCTTGCTTTGTTTGGCGACTACATGTTTAATGTCTTGGCGTGTTATGTTCCTTTTTCTGTTATTTTCGCATGGTTGAAAAATTTTAATACGATTCGTGTCTGACTTGCAGATTTAACTTTCCACACTGACATCGATGCAGTGGGTGATTCCATGCCTTTTGTTGATATTTCGCCTCGAGCATGAGGCAGTACATTTTTGTCTTTGAACAGTTACATAAACCCTAAAAAAATACCGTTTTGCAGCCTTTCTTCGTTTGCTGGGTGACAAGGAGTTCCAAGACATAAAGGATACGGTGTCAAGTCGTTTGGACTTTTCTCGCCAATCCTTTTCTAAAACGGTCGACGCGATTTGCCGTGAAAGAGAATTTAATGGAAGGATTCTTACGTAAGAGCCACGTACGACTGATCGATAGATCGAAATGTTTCTCTACTGTGCACTTGTTGGTAGCTGTCTTGTCCTAGTCAGGATCTCCACTACGATCCATTTTCACCACCGATTTCTTCGATTTTATTTTCCATTTCTTGGTACCATTTCTTTATAGGACTTTAAGTAGCTTCACCCTGGGAAGGAGCGCAGCCAACTGACCCCAGGTCCTACCCCATCAATGAATGTCCCTTTGGGAGCGCCACTATCTATGTTTGTTTTCTTGCTAAGTAATCGTGTTAGCGCCGCCATAAGTGCCGTGTATTCCTTCATTAGCACCATGTGTGCGGCGTGCGTGTGTTGCACTTCATTGTGTGTGGGTGTTAAAGACAGTAAACATTCACCCGTATGTTGTCAAGTAACTACTCGCCACAAGGAAGATATACAAACAATCAGTTGTCAATTTTTTTAACAGGAAATCAATTTCACGTGACGCTACGCATCCTCAGTCCTGAAATCGTACTCAAATAGAATCTTGCTGATTGATTCTTTATATATCTTCCTCGTGGAGAGTAGTTACTGGAATACTGATATGTGCAAGTTCGAATCATCGCAAAAAGATGAAAGCAGAGCCCATTCAGCTGATTCCCCAAAAGCTTGTAACAGCAAACCTAGAGCTTTTAATTGTCCCATATGTTGTATTAACTTACCAGCGATGTCAAACCGAGGTTCTTGATTTGTGCAAACAGCTTCAGCATGCCCAGTGTAACCCCAAAAATCCTGACTACAACTTAATTGAGCCTGTTTCTCTCTTGGGCAGAAACAGTGCTATAAAAACGGATGGTCCAACTGTAGCGTTTTGTCTCAGTTCTGTTACAGTCATTTGTGCAAATTTACAGAACACTTTCCGTACAAAAACGCTCCCTTGAGCAGTATGTACTAAAACGACCACGAAGAACTTTTCCGTCGCAAGTTGGGAACACTTATCTTACCACAGGTTGTGATATCTGTATCTCCTGGCTGTGGAACCTGCTTTTTGTCAAAAATCTCTCCAAAAGCAGTGCTGTGGTGCACTCAGTGTCTGAAAGGGCGAATAAAAGCTTATTACTAATTCCTCATCACTTACTGAGAAGGTAGCTTGTGTTACGGCTGCAGTTGGATGGTATAGGTCTCGGATCGGATCGCCACTGTGCAACGACAGAGGTGTTTAGTCCTCTTTGGTTTGGTCGATGCTTCTATTTACCCGTTTGGTTATTTCTACCGCAGAGCTTTAGAAGTTTCACAGGCCGTAGAGGAGAACCTCAAAGCGAAGCTGACGAGAACGATCGAAAGCAACGAGAGATTACAGGACCTTGTGACTAATCTTCAGGTAACTTTGTCGTTGCATAACTGGATTTTCGATGCTTCATTGTCACTCCTTTAAAAAAAACATCTTTTTTTGGCAGAAAAGCGTATGACATTTTTGTGTTGCTCAGGACACAATAAAGCACGCATTTACTCGTACGCGCTCTGCGTTAAAGGCGGCAAAACGGTGATTCCAGCAAAACCTCAGTATCGCACAACACTTTTTTTACGGATACTCTCCCACATGTGAATTTTTATTGGCCGTATTGAAAGTCGAAAGTTTTTTGAAAATTCGAGAAATGCATGCTTACAACCAGGGCTGTTAAGTCGGTCCGGAGTTGGAGTCAGAGTCGGACAATTGAAATTGCCCAGAGTCGGATATTGGGACTTCCGACTCCACAGCCCTGCTTACAACATCGCAAAACGTAAAGGTATGGAATAATCAGCAAAGCTTTGAAAAATTATACGCCGCACCACGTTCTTATCATCCTTTCACCTTCTTGGGACGTTGATCGTTTCACTGATGCGAGTGGTTAAATTGTTTAGTTCTGCACGTGCGTTGGTTGAATGCTTTGCTGCTGAAGTGCCAGTTGCAACCCTTGGTGGGCATTGGCCTCAAATCTGATATTGACTTTGTTTGCGCTACATGTATGCATGAATGGTGTCCAAGATGGACAAGTACTTGCAGAGACCTCTGCAATACTTTCGGGAACTTAAAAACATAAATCTAACGTGCAGCGTTTTGTTTACGATTTCTGGAGACACACGTACAATAGCACATACACAATGTCGGTGAATCAGGAGCCCTCAAAATTTTTAAAACAAAGTCAACCAAGTATTAAAGTTGCATTGATGGAAAAAATAGACCTATACATTTTCGCAATTGTTTTATGTTTAAGGGTGCAACTATCCTAAAGTTTGACCCGGGGGGCGAAACTTGCAAGTTGGTCATAACTAGGTAACTAACACACATCAAACATTTGTGTTTTTTACAAAAATGTTTTAACTTCTGTTCTGTATTCTTGTTCTTAGTCATGTTTTAAGCCCTGCTGGTAAATTTTTGATATATTTTAGCAAAAACAGTGCAAATGAAAATTGCTTGACCTTTCTTAGGTCTTACTGATAGCTTTAATGAATAGTTGCTATATATTTTAGTGGGGCTAGACACAAAATCATGTTTCTATCCAAGTAGTTACTGAGTTACGGCTGATTTTCATTATTTGCAAGTCCGTGTTGATGCACGGATTGATAAAGCAAACACTGGACAATATGGCCATGATCATGAATCTTGGGGGTGATGGCCGAAAGATCGCTGTCTCGGGGAGACGGGAATACAAGCGGCGGAGATGGGAATTTATTTTTACATTGGCAATAGCATCATCACGAACATAGATCTGCATCGCGCCAAACTGACCATGAGTTTACGTTGGATGCAGCGCTCTGTGCTTCATCGGTTCGTCACTTTTTTCAGGCCGAACATCACAAGTTCTCTCTGGAACGGACGACGTTTGGGGCCAGGGTCGAGGAACTGGAAGACAGGGTGGAAGAACTGCAGGAGACAGCTGAGAGCGCGCGCTGGGATTTAAAGAAAGCTCGACTTCAAGAAGACCGGTAAGAAGCGACAATGCTCATCAACCAATCATCTCTCCCGGCCTGCTGTCTTATGTATCTGTTGCGAATCTTCTTGTGTCCGGTTTATCTCTGCGCCTTCACACTGGCACCTTTATCGCATTCGCACTGAATTTCCAAACTGGCGAGTTTCTCGTTTGTGAACGTCACGCGGCCGAGTTCCGCAAATCGCTCGAGTAAGAATAAGATTTGGTTGTGAGTTGGCGTTGGGCCTAGCCATGAGATAACCTAGAATTGTGCTATTCCTGTCCCCTCGATATCGTTGGTCATCATGACATCGGTCAATATTAAATGTCAATATATAGGCTTAACAGTAGACCAGTGCTCGGCACCGCTTTCCAGAGCCCGGTATTGTGCGGGGACCTGGGCTGTCCTGGTTTAGCAACACTGCACGTGCTTATGTGTTGCTATGTAAAGACTGTAAATATTTTCAAAATCGTGTGTTTTTGGTTCTCCCGGGACAACTGCTTGTTTCAAGGCGTGTTGCAATTTTTATGCTTAGGCGGGCTGCATTAGGCACTATACGCTTAGAAACCTTAACTGTGCCTAGCCCTGACATAAATAACTGCTTTTTTGCGGCAAAGGCTCTGTCTTGAACTGATGCTGTGTTTGCGTGCTATGCAGCGACGTTTGAATTGATCAAAACAGTATTGAATAGTAAGTTTCATTGCGGCAGTTGCAACTAATAACAAAAGGCCGACAAAGATGATTTATACTTCAATAACTGCGCAAGAAGTTTTACTGCGATCAGTGTTATTGACCGCAGCGGTTTTTCAAGGGATCGGGTACTTTTTGGCGCCGCCGTTTTGGCGATGGCTATTTTGCGCTGAGTGTACTGACAATGGATAAAATTTTAATTTATATCGTAATTGTAAGCTAGACCTCGCAAACATCAAAGTGATGCCCATGTGTTAAAACGTTTAGAATTTACATTCGGTTTTTAATTCGCATCTTCAAAACAGTAGCAAACGCACAACGTTTGTTTCCTTCTTGAAAAACATCCGAGCAAAACGGAAAACACACAGTGCCAAAGACAACGACGTGGGCGTAATAACAATCAAGCAGATAAGTGCTAACGCCAAAACGTCCTAGCGTGAAAACAGCTCAGCGCCAAATAGTCCCATTCCGTATTCAAGGGTGTGTGTGATGTTGCTTAAAATTAGGACCTATCCAGGACCAACCGGCGCCTTCTTGTGAAGACACTTCTTTTTTGTGACAAATCGAATTGTGTGCGTGACGATTTTGCGATCGTCGCTCACAGGCGCGACTAAGTATTCTACGTTGCTTGATGGGTTTCTCAAAAGCGCATGTGGATTCCGAATGCGCAGCTTAGCGTTGGAATCGTTGCTTGCATCCGTGTTTTTTCACAGGCTGACAAAACGTTTGGCTGAGGCGCTAGACAAGCTCAGCAGAGGAGCGAGTGGGGAGAGTGGTGCGAGCAGATCGTCATCGACGTCTCAAGATCCGACGACAAAGGTGACTCTGATCAGTTTTTCTACTCTCGCAAGGCTGCAAGTTGCCACTCAATCCTCTGATTGGGCGATGCCGGAGCGAACAATCCTCTGATTGGGCGATGCCGGAGCGAACAATCCTCTGGTTGGGTGATGCCGGAGCGAACAATCCTCTGATTGGGCGATGCCGGAGCGAACCGCCTCGTAGGGCTTGTGAGGATTAGGAGGAATTGGAAAACGTGTGCGGTGATATGCCAGACATATTTGCGTGGTGAAAGTTCAAAAAACGAGAGTGATTTTTCACACTCCCTGCATTTTCAACGGAATCTTGCTTCCACAGAATGGCGGAAGCTCGGACGAAAACCAGACGCTCGCTGAAAGCCGCTTGGCCGAGCTGGAGAAAATGAAGTCCCAGCACCAGGAAGCTCTGAAGGAGCTTGAAAAGTTGAAAATCGACGTAGGTTTTTGTGAAAAGCGTCGTTGAAACACTTAAGAAATAAGTTTAAGCAACATTGGAAATTAACGGTGTTGGATTAGTTGCCTTAATGAGAGTTTTGCTAAATAGATAAAATGCCTGTTGCTTGATTGATTTTTCAAATTTGAACCTAAAAGGTATGCGGTGATGGTTAATCTGTCAGTCGTTGTTCTCAATGGAGAAATTAGGAATGAAACTGCAACGAATTGGTGATTTGTAACAAATCCATTGTGCGCCTGCGGGTGGAAATGAATCTCGTTTTTCGCTAAGTTTGGTCATTCTTGACTGACGTACAGAATCACTCTGTGCAAACTTGTGTGAACCCAGACGTCGTTGCAGTTGCTTCAAGCGGCATGAAGTTAAAACAATCGAAGAATTGCCTCGTGGCAATGTACAAAACTACATTCAATTAACTTGAACCTACATGCTTAATCGCTTGTAACCGTTATGAGAACGTGTAAAGCAAGTTGTTAGAATATTCAGGGCTCCTTGTGCAGTTTCTCATTAAGCTTTTCATATTTCGCGGTAACCATGGGAATTTTGTCAAAGTACAGAATAGCGTGAAAACTTGGCGCTAATGCGTCAACGCTTCAGAATCGCAACTTCCAGAAACTGTGTTGGTTTAAATGCCGTGTGCTGGACGAACCTGACGTTTGCTGTGTGTACAGATCAAGAATATTCCAGAAAGCGTGGTCGTCCAAACGCCCGAATTCAAAACGCTCAAGTCTCAGTTCTCTGTTCTTTACCACGAGAGTGTTCAGATGAAAGTCATGCTTGATGAATCACGAAGCCTCCTCCAGCAATCGCGAGCGTCCACCTCGAGGAGAATTGAACAGATGGAGGTACATTATCAATGTCTAAAGACCTCGCGTCTTAATCCATCTTTTACTCTGCGGGTCCTGGACCTTTTACAATTACTTTTCAGCGCCTGTCGTTGCGCTCCTGGGTAGAGTTGTTAAAATGTCATTCTTTTAGTTACTTGTTCAAGTAATTAGTCTGTGCAAAGGCGGCGCAGTGGGATCTGAAGAATTATCGACGCCCATTAAGAGCAATGGAAAGACAGTTACAAAAAACGTAGCGGTGACTCCAAGTTACCTGTGTTCGATTGTTTAAAACAGACGGTACGAGAATTGATGACGTGAAGTGTAATTACGTCACAGTCTCGTAAACGTCCTAACGCAAAACTTGCCTCGTATTTTTTCGATGTTGCGTTTTGTACAAAACAGACGGAAGCACCGCTCCCAGTTTGGTCTTTTCCATTTACTAAATGTATCACATACTCGCTGAAACTCACCTGGCCTGTTATTGGCTGTAATCAAGTTCGCTTAATTCAGTTTTCAGCAAGGCGCACGTGGTGATGTAAAAGACCTCAAATAAAACTGCTATACTGCCAAAAATGACAGCACTGAATCAGGTTCCTCCGTGCAGATTCTACTGCGACGTGTTGCTTTTATCCTTAAGATTTGTTGAAGCGAATCGTTTTGCCAACGGTTGTGTCAGATGTTGAGCAGATCGGCGTGACCGTCATAACACTTCTTACGATCGCAGGCGGATGAATTGCAGTCGCAGAAGAAACTTCGTAACGAATTGATTCAACTGGAAGATACGTTGGCCAAGGTACAGCAAACATCACCATCGTGGTATATCCGTTGTTTAACCGTCATCAGTGACGGCAAAATATCGCCAATGCTGGCAAATTACGCATTTTTGTAGAAGCATGGGCTCAGCAATATCCATACTGCTACATTTCTTTATACCCACTCTCATAGTACATTTGCCTCGTTTTTCTCTGCTTCCCGAACGATACGATCTGCGTTTGTTTGTGCTGCCCTGTAGCGACACTAGGTTCAAGCCAGGTATGTTTAAAATTCAGGTGCGTCACGACTACGAGGCCTTGCATGCTGAGCTGGAACAAAACCTGGCAGCCAATGAGCAAGCGGGGCCAGTCAACCGTGAAATGCGTCATCTGATCAACAGCTTGCAGAATCACAATCGTCAGCTGAAAGGAGAAATACAGCGTTACAAGAAGAAAGTCAAAGATCTCCAGAACGATCTGAGCAAAGTAAGTTTCTGCTTGTTTTTTTTGGTCTGCTTGATCATCGCATGCACCTGCGTAAAACCTGTATCTATTGTATGCAGTGCAAAGACCCATTTAGGTTTGTGGTAAAGCTTATTTGCTACGTTCTAACGCAGCTTCACATTGCATAAACAACATAGTAAAGAGAATCTTAGGGAATCATTAACTCTGCACTGCGACGCTTTTGTCTGTAGTTTTTGTATTTACCTCTGCGCAAGTTTTGTTGCAGCTTCAAACCTGTCGTTGATTGGCAGCGATGAATGTGCAACCAAGGCCATGACAAGTGCATGGAATGCAAGGCCCTGACCGGCGCTCTTCTGTTGATGTAGCAGTTAGTGTTGACACATTCTGGTAACTTTGCAACTTTATCGATCCTTCCTTTGCTTTCAGTTCAGGCAGGAGGAAATTCGCAAGATGCAAAACGAGAATAAATCAGAAATTGACAAAGAACCAGGCACCGTCGTCAAGACCGAACCACCCGAGAGCGATCCACCAATCAAAAGCGAAAGTTCAAATACAGCCGCAGGTGTGCTGGCGCCGTTATGCAGTGACTCGGTGGGGTATGGCGTTTTGCACGTCTGCTCACCCAGCTATTTCTTGTAAATGGCTGTAAAGTACGGTGGTTTCACATTACAAGATAATCAATTATACAGTAGAATTTGTTCAATTCGTCATCGTTTAATTCGCTTAATTCGTCACTTTTTCGTCGTTCCCGGCAGAATTCCTATCTTTTGTGTACATTTCTGTTCGTCTAATTCGCTCAATTCGTCACCTCTTTCTATCCCTGAGAAGCGTTTTGTTCGTCTAATCCGCCATTTGCAGTTTCGGCTTTGATGTTTAAGCAGTTAACACGTGTGAGAATTCAAACAAATTAAGGATCTTTATTTGCGAATTGTTGCACTCGCAATTTGTTTATCGAATTTATACACGAGGTGCGAAGCGCGACCCGACTCCCCATTGAGAGAACGCAGGAAGACTTTAAAGTTTGTTAAAGATTTCAAAGGTGCAATATTAAAATGCAGGAGGCTAGATAGAGTACAGAAATTATAGAGTTTAATTTAGTAAACAACCATAACGCCATAAAGTTGTGTTTTACTGCAAACAAAAGCACTGTATACGAGTTACTATGGTAAAGTATACGAGCTGCTATGATAGAGTTTTCACCTGTTTGCATAATTCGTCACTTCGCCTAAATCAGTGGTTCTCAAACTTTTCTGCACGTTGACCCCCAATTAAAGTATGCAACTTTCTGTAGACCCCGTGGCCTAGCCCAACAGTTACTAATACAAATACAAAGAAAGTATGTGTCAAAATAAATTTGGGTACTTTTTACTTGAAATGCATGATAAAATAATATGATTTAATAAAAAACTATTCGAATCGAATGCACTTTCAAA
>JGI24158J21664_10013819_pt1 | contig 10631 bp, 8 predicted proteins | sample Ectturendosymbi3_FD_21664 | JGI IMG/M metagenome (IMG submission 21664)
AGTCCGCGGTCTACCAGTAGACCGCGATCGACTGTTTGGGCACCAGTGGTTTAAGGGCTCGCGTTCCCCTGAAAATTTATTGAGACCTCCCTGGGGGGGGCTGACCCACCAGTTTTGAAACGCTGACATCCAGAGCTTGCAGCTCGTCACCGCAAGTTGATCCGTAAATGAAAGAAAGTGCAATGGTTGCAACTGGACAGCCTGCAAGAGATTGTTTATGATTGCACGAAAGACGATCTGTTAGTTGATCAGCTGTTTACACAAAACGTTTTTGCATCTTTTAGGTATATTTGCTGAAAACGAAGTGAGGTGAATATGTAGTCAGATTACAATTGAGTAGTCCACGTCTTTTTTTAGATTTCCCGGTGGCTTGATGACTAACATGCTTTCCTAGAAAACTAGATCAGGTGCAGGAGACTGAAAAAGTCAAGATTACAAAAGAAAAAGATTACCGCCGCGTTCAGTACCCGCGGCAGGAAAATGTCGATTTAACAAAGGCTAATTAGCAGACTATCAGTGAATCTGACACATTGCGCTAATTCGAAATAAAAATTCCATGATTGTTATTTGAAATTTTAAAAACCGAAATAATGCATTATCCCGTTTTCTGAAACGAAACTTGAACTCCTATCATTAGTAGGTGTTGCATTGCTGATTCTAATGGCGTGTGAAAATAATCTACTGTATATTTGCAGCTTTTGTCAAACTATTCCACACCAAAAGAAACCATCTCGTTCACGTGCNATATNTCTTCCATTAAAACTTTAAGAGAAACATTCACGCATCGGCACACACAAGTACTTGTACACGCACGTTCACGCACACACACAAACAAACCCAACGGTAACCACAAACACACATACAAACATGCTACCTTAACACAAGCAAAAGCGAACCAATCCAGTTGGATCGAATAAAACAAATTACTGTAGGTTGATGACGATGAGCATTAGTCAAGAAGTGAAGAAGATTTTTCACTGATGAATAACGGAAATTTTGTGTGATGCAAGCGGTTTTCGAAAAACACGTTCAAGCATCTTTGGCAGTTGTGCCGTCAAAATTGAGATTGGTCCTACAGCTTATGGGCGGATGGACAAAACAAGATGCACATTACTTTTACATTTTATGGCATGATCACTGTTCACTTAGAATGTACTGAGAATGGCCTGTGGACCAATGAATGCGTTTGTACATCTAAGATACAATACAGGTTCCAAATAAACCTGTTTGGTGCAACGACCCGCGAAAGCCACTTAAGTCTTGAGGCTTTTATCGGCTGTTTCGCGGCGACAGTTTGGGCTATAGAGTCAACCAAGATATCACAATGTGAGTTTTTCTGCGGTACATTGGTATGTGCTTTTCTCGCAGATCCCAGTGCCGTCGCGGGGACCACCTCGTAAAGTCACACTGCCCCTAAAAATGATGTAATCGAACGTACACGAAAATTGGCATCTTGCGTTCACTAACTGTGCTGCAGGATCGGCTGCCGAGTTACGAAGGAAGTTGTTTGGAAGCGATGTGCAGTAAGTGGTTTTCGGTTGGCGCGCTGATTCCGCCAACTGGTTTGGCGACGTTTTGTTTATGCACTGTAAACATTTTCGCGCAAAATTGCAGAAAGATCTTGTGAGTGGAGGAGTTATGAAATACCTTGCCAAGCTATAATTGTTTTTTCTTGTCACATTAGACACTCGACAACTTCATCTGGGCTTGCCTATGTTTGTGCGTTATTCAGCGGATGCTGGCACAGATAGCCGTGCAATAAGAGGTATCGGATTGCAGGCAGTATGTACGGAATGATTCAGTCCTTTTTTGTTAGTTTTTGGTGACGGCAATTGGCGGCAGGCCGAAGCCTGAATTGTGCTTCTTTCCGGGGCGACTGAGGTGAACGCTCTTGCCCAAGGAGCGCTACGGCAATTCACTCACTAACAAACTCGGTTATTGGTTTTGTCTTTTCAATAACCGCTCGTCTTTCATTTGCTGTGGAATTGGCTTTCTTTCGCTTGCTAGAACCACTCTCATATGTAAATTTCGTCATACTGAGGTTAATGCACGTGAGTCTATTGCAAATCAACCGTTATCCTGATTACTTTCTAAAAAAGAAAACAGTTTACACGTGACGCTCACTTTGCTAACTAAGCTACTAAACTCCAGCTACGAATTATCTATCGATTTGTCTGTGTGGGCGTCACAAAACAGAAAATTCATGCTTGTCCCAAAACGCTATATAAATACTCTACTGCTACGTCTACCATCATTCTCATTACGACCTACGATCAACCTATACCCCTCACTTCTCAATCGCATTATCAGATAAGCAAATTGTTAACCTTAAACCTTCAAAAAACTGTTGAGTCACTCAACCACCAAACCACGTCTCGATCAATTCAGATAAATTTATATCAGATAGCCTTACCAGCAGTTATTGAAAATGTTCTTCAAAGTTCTCAAAGTTGTCGTTGTCCCTGAAAAATCGCGGTTTCAGCGTTGTCACAATTTTTATATTTCGAGTGTTTTGTAGTGGCTCATGGTAATTTTCATTTTTTTAGAATTATAAACCGTTCTCACTGCAACACTTTTTGATGTCCCATTCGTTTGTTGAATGAGCTTCTTCTTGTTTATAGAAAGTATCTTGTTTTTGTTTTCAGTTGAAAACCCGTGTTTGTAAAGAGGTGACATCACAGAATCTGTTTGATTTCAACCCTAAGGCGTGGCAAATCCAGTGCCTTGCAACGGAAAACGAACAAAATTTTCCGTCACCAGACCGTGTTTTCCGAAAAACCCAAATGAATATTTCCCCATATCTCACTAACTCCTGGAAAAAATATGTTCGCCAGCGTCCCTCCTTGTAGACCGTTGAGTTTATACGGACAATCAATCGTGTTGTCATGCTCAGTTAAAACGAAAATTTTGTTTCACAGTTTTGAGACGGAGAAACTTTTTGAAATGACTGACTACAGACACTCTGACCCACAGAAAAAGAATTGTCGATATGTTTGTGTGTTCTAGTTTCTCCCAACTCTGTGCAAAGTTTGTTAATGCGTATTCAATTTTTCTTGTTGGCCATATATAAGAGCGAATCTCAGTTTCAGTGATTTGCTGGCTGTGTTTACATAGCAAAATACATCTAAACGGTGTGTTTTTTCACTTCAACATTGGCACGCTGCTGTGCCCTAACTCAGCGTGAAAGCGCTTCTTCTCTTCAGTGCAGGCGAATGCCGCCGCTCCTCGTGACGCAACCACCGCGGCAATGTGTAAACTGCTGTGAGTCGACTGTTTTGTGAATGCCGGCAAGTGGGCGTTTTCAATGTTTCAGCTGTTCTGTTTGTTATATTGTGGCTAATTTATTCAATGCAAGCGCGTACACGTTTTCGTCATGTAAATTGCTAATTAATTTAATGGGCTAAGCCCTTTCACACTAGAATGCCCGGAATTCCGAATCACCTAGAATGCACGAAAGAGTCATTTTGACTCCCTGCCTCTCTTGTGTAACAGTACTGTGATTAGGGCTGTGGAATACCTTTGTGAGTCAGCACAGTTAGAAAAATTTTTCTAAAACTAATTTCATTGAACAAAGTCAAACATTGCGGGAAAAGGACATTTGTTATTGTGGGGAACTGCATTTTACCCACGGGTGTCGTTTTTAGTAGTGCACTTTCCTCACAATGACCTGCTGCACTCAAGGTAGGTGCCCGCTGTTAAATGCTTTTTACACTTTCTTGTCATAAGGCAGTATTTCGTCACTTTACCATGTCCTTTACCGGGTGTTTCTTCTTGCAACTGTCTTTTCTTAGTTTTGCTCTTTTTGTCAATGAGGCCCACATAGCTCCTCAACCAACTGCAGAAGAAAAACGCTTCTGCGTTTGTTGTTCTGACTGCCTTATAAATGATCCATGCATTTATAACCGCAGTGTGTTATGGAACGAATGTATAGGCCATGGCCATCTCATGGTAAAAGTTCTAGCCGTGTTTTCCTTGACGTTTGATTGACAATGTCAACCCCATATTTTTATCAATGTGAGCTTTGACTCTTTCCGGGATCTTCTTGGCATTATCGAAAAAGGTGATGCTTGGGTGAAGGGTGCTGAGAAGAACCATATTTTGCTTGGCCCTACCTTACCATTTCTATGTAGGTTTCACTCCATTTATTGTGTTGTTATACTTCATCATCTTCTAGCGTTTTTCATTTTCCACTTCTACGTTTGTTTCTGTGCCGTGCTGGCACCCATTTCTATAACGTGATGGTATGTTTTGCGCTTTTGTCTTTGGACGTCATACCGCTCATTTTTCTTGTTATTAGTAACTACATGCAGTGTAACATATATAAAATATATTATTATATATGTTACACTGCATGTAGTTAAAAACATTACCCTGAGGAAGTGCACTTGAATAGGTGGGCGAAACGTCGGCAAATAATCAACCAATCGCCAGAAGAGCTAATTCATCTGCTTGAGTATTACTTTTGTTAAAATGATTTTGAAGTGTTTTGATCATTAGTTTAATATTTAGCTTACCATTATATGTACTAAGATTACCATTACCATCCTTGATGAAACTCTTAGATTAAAAACTTTTACTATTCAAGTGTTTAAATTGGTGAAAGGTCATTTGTAAGGCAATCAAGAGTTAATACATCTTTCAAGCATAGCCTTATGGAACAAAGTGGTTTAATTCATTTAAAACATTCATGGAATAAATATTTTCAATTGAAGTACTGCTTGTGAAAAAGCAGGCGCGTAGCCAGGGGGTGGGCAATGGGTGCAATTGACCCCCCAATTCCGAAAGTTGAACTAAACATTTTGAGGTTAATCAAACTTTTGATGTGTAAGACAAAAAATACTTCAGTTCGAACTAACGAAACTTTTTAAGAACCAATCATACTTCAGCTTTTAGTCAAACCTGATCAAAGCAGTTAGGTTTACCATCTGTCCGTGATCAATCAAACGTTGTGTACAGTGCAAAAGCTGGAGAATTCGTGCTAGGCTGACATTTACCTGAAGTTTAAGCTCCATGTGGAAGTTGACGATAAGGAAATACAAACTTGGATCTAAGCGATTTAAACTAACCGAAAAAAACAAGGAGTAACGCTTTCCACAGCTGTTTCTGGCGCACCATCTTGCAGTATCCCAACTAATGGCATTGCAAGTTTCATTTCAAGACCCTCGCAAAAATTCCTCTCTAATAACTCTTGCATTCTATAGATACTGTAATATTTAACCCTTGACTGCAGCATCAGCTGAAACCTTGATAGAAGATCGTAGATTTATGTTTTTGCAGAGTTTTAAAATTAAATGCGTTAATATGGCAGTGATACGTTTTGCATGCCTTGAAGCTCAAAATTCGGCTACAATGCAATATAGTTCCAAAATCGTTTTTATTACGCAATTAGGCCATGGACAGTGTTCAGCAACAACACTATTCATTATAGATATTTATTTGTGATGACAAACCTATAGTCTACTATGACGATTGAAATCGCAATTACGTGGAGTCTGAACGTTTGCATCAAATATTTCACATTACCTTGCTGGTTAGTCAAAAACAGTTATGTCAATTAGTCAAGAGTCCGACCTGTACATAGTCTGAAAGTGTTAAAATTCTTATCTTATGTTTTTGCCACCATATCCTACAGTAAATTGGCACTCATTCCGCTGCAACGCGAAGAGCTTGCAGCAAAATCTAACGTAAGCAGAAGGATGTTTTGTTGTAAGTGCTTAGAGCATTGGCACTACCATTTACTTAAAATACAGCTTGCAATCAGTAAAGCGCATGTGACTAAATTGAAACTAAATTAAATTTTCTCATTTGATCAGTTGTTGTTATGGATTTTTTTAACAATATTGAATTTGTTTTTAATTCAACCGCTCACTCTACAATGGCTGGGTCGGTGGTTCCCAAACTTTTCTTGGCGCGACCTAAAACAGACGTGAACACCTCTTGCGACCCAAACCTCAAACAACGTAAGAAAAAATAATTGTTGGATGGATGATGTTTGGCAGTAAGCTGCTAAGTTCGTTTTTAATTTCAGCAATCTACAGTAATCTTAAGTACCTACGCTACAGACAAAGGCAAGCAGTGGTAACGTTGACAGTATGTAACCCCGATTTGGATCGCCTCGGAACGATCTATTTTTTGGACCCTTCGCCACTGTTGTTTGGTTTCCACCCACACTTTAGGAACCACTGGCTTGGATCAACTAACCAACCGTTGTGTGTAGCTGCGGCGACAAGTAGCCTATTTTAGATCCGAGCCGTGGTGATAATCGATTGTGGTTTCGTTTTCGCAAAAACTCAACCATTCTCGCGCTTTGTGTAGGCTGTAGAATGAGTGGGTCAAACATATGCAAATTTGTTGAGGATATGTGGAACTTTCCCCAATTTACAATATTGTCTTAATCATATTTGAAAATTATATTGTTAACTCTAAATAGACCTATAGCTTAAAATATCTAGTCATTTTTGGAATGCATCCTTGGGGCCGTCCGTAAATGACGTCACACTATTTTACGGAAAAATCTACCCCCTCCTCCCTTGTCACATTTCGTCACAAGATTTTAACCCCACCTTGAAATATAATGTCACAATTTTCAACCCCCTTTACAGTTGCAATTACAAATTTCTGTCTATTTTGTGTCTGCTTAGACAAAAATTTCATCTGTTTTATAGATTTGGTTTGTGCACATTGTGCCAAAACCAACATCTTTTTCGTAAAACGTCGAAAATACTGCACACATTGCTAAGCAAGAATTAGGCAGCAAAGTGTTCTCTACTTTGTTGAAGACCGAAACGAATGAAGTACGTTGTGCGAATGCTGGCAATGACCGCTTGCGGTTATAGGCCTGTGCATGGATTTGCCGTAGTGGTCGCTTTGCAATATTGAAGCAAAAACAAATCATAGGAACTTTTTGCAGTATAGTCTATCTGCAAGAACGAACGATTTCAATACCGCACAGAAAACAAGTATGTCGTGCAAATGCAACGCAGGACGGTAAATAACTCTTTTTGAGAAACGTTTAATTCTGGTTTTTGCATAGGCTAAGATGAAACGAATTTTTCTAAAAACTGTTTCCTTCGAGAAACTGTTTCCTTTGGTTTTCCTTCGGAACCATTTTGAAGCATTGTTATGTGTTTATAAGTCACAACTTTCAAAGTGTTTACTGTAATTGGGTTCAGCGAAAAACACCCCTCATATTGTAGGTGGCGGTGGCAATTGCATAAATTGCAACAAGTTTGACTTCAAATATGAAAATTTAAATTATAGGAAATGATTCTGAAGTTTTCCGGATGAGTGGAAAGATTAATTCGTAATGCACCTGCAGATAGAGATGGAAGGAAAGATGAAGACCGCTTTTAATTTCATGTATTCCAGAGCTAGCCTATATTAATTTGCCTGAAATTGTGAGTAAAACTGTGGAATGCTTGCCAAACAGCTAAAAAATCCTGCACAGAATCGGGCGTCGAAATCTAAAACTTTTTGGTCCAGTAGATGGAGTTGGGAGTCAATCTTTGGCTACATTGACGGTACAACAATAGAGTTAACCATTAGCTGCAAATCCAACACAGATTGACTGACTATCGGAAATATGCTACAAAAAATATTAATCCATTAGCAATATCTACAAAAATTTCCTCATTGGTTGCAGCAGAAAACTATTGTAAATGGAATAGAAACATTTTGGTCGCCACACCTTTCCTTTCTTGTATGACTGCATGTAGCATACATAACAAAACGACTCGTGTGACATCACAAAACTACTGACTCCCCCCTTGTCACAATTTGTCACAAATATGGTGATCCCCTCCCCCCGTTAGGGTGTGACGTCATTTATGAACGACCCCTTACAGCAAGTAGCGTACAATAATGCTATTGCATTCGCATTTCATACAGCGTTTAATACCGACATAAAATCGAAAGACTTTTTAAATGCGTTGATAAGCTCTAGCCTTCACGCTTTCAGATACATACGTCAACCAAACAATCGAGATTTGTTCAAGATCCAGGTCTTACACGCGCGCAAATTTTGCAGAAGGCCTACTTCCGAAAGTCAGTGTCTTGGAGCAAAGTCGCTTCTCGGCTTCAATTCACCGTGTGTTGGTGCACATTAAAAGTGTGTAAAAATAAAAAGCGCAATCATAATGGTGGCCACGAAGAATTCTTGGTCAAATGCCAGATTGGATGCATATAGCATACTGCAGATCTTGTACTTACAGCATCGAGAGTTTCACAAGCGTTTTTGCAAGAAAATTATTGAGCAAATGGTAATTTTTATCCAAAGTACAGTAAGGCCTTGGAACTTCACTAAACACAAAGTTTCAAACTTGTCAATTCCATGAAAATGGAATTTCTATTTTCTGGCTCAAATCTGAACATCATTATTCAGTAAAAAACGCCAGAAAAACGCACCTTTTGTGGATGATGCCTCAAAAACAATGGGCATCAAATATTCAAATGTTGAGACTTTCTTGTTGATTGCCCCCCCTATGAAAATGTCTGACTACGTGCCTGCGCACAAATAACAAAAATCAGCACGCATTGATGTTATTTAATGGAAACCGATTTCGCCACACGGCATCTTCAGTCGCGTGCTGATTTTTGTTACTTGTGCACAGGCAGTTCTTAAATTGAAGATATGGGTAGACAAGAATCGCCGTAGTTAGTAGAAAGGAAGACACACGTTGATACTGATGCTCAGGAAACAAGTAGTGCTTCGAATTGTTTGGAATAAATATGCATGCACTTTCATCAATCACAAAAAAAACTGAAAGCAATTATTATATTATTTCGAAGAGCATAGGCTTAGCCTGGGATTCTGAAGATTAGCTAGAGTTCTGGGGCCAAGGTGGGCTGCCTGCAGTCTGCGACTGCTGTACGACATGCTTACCCATCTTTGTGAAATTATTTCTTTCCGTAGAATAGCTTTCCAAAGCAGCAATCTGTATTTGCAATAACATTTTGTTGGATTATTCAGCACTGTTTGCATGCATGTTGCATGAAACGTTTTCATTTTGCACTGCCACGTAGCCTCATTCAAGATTTCAAGTTTGGCAATAGCTTAAAATGAAAAAAAAAGTTCATCAAAGCATTTCAAATGCTAGGAAGTAAGGTGATTTTCGAAAAAATATCATGAAAAAGTTGTTGTAATATTGCTTCTGACGCAAGTATAGACGCCAAATTAATTGAAAACCACATGAATAATTTTTTTGCCCAAATTTCCACAAGCAATAACACCCTTAAGTTATATTTAGAAATTGCAATAATTGTTTTTGAAAATTTTTTGCAAACCTAATGGGCATTATTGCAAAAACTTTTTTATGTTTGCAACGATAATTCGATCGTATAGTTTTTTGTTTTTTTTTTCTAAAAAACAATTTCAGTGCTCTTTTTGTTGTTCAATTACCATTGCCTGGGAATCTGGCCCATGAGCCTGAACCAAAATAAACAACGACTTCCATTTTTACTCTCTCATGAACAAATCAGTTTCATAATGCACTATCGTAAAAGTGGCTCATTACGCAATCGAGTTGAGGGTTCATGTGTGCGGATTCATGCCCAGGATACATCCACAGAAAATTATAGCTTGCAGCTTGTGTGTTCCATATTCCAGATTTAAAAACTTTTCCGACATAACAACCTGTTTCGTACTTCGTTGGCCTTCCCAACAAAGTCCTCATCCCCTAACCCTTGAATTATGTTGCTAGTTATCTATTTCGCATGGCCTTTTCTTTAACAGAAATGTGTCTGTAATATTAGCTTGTTAAGGGACACCTGACTTGATAACAGTACTGATTTTTTCGGTGTCCTGGCAGACTGTTTACTATGAACTTCTTTATCGCCAATAAACTCACTACTAGTACTCATCGGCGTTTTTTTGCCATTCATCGACGCCCGACGTGGACTAGTTGTAAGGCCCATCACAGTTACTAGCCGCGTCGTTTCTAATCATGTGTTATATGTGATTGGCCGGAACAAGGAAGCACCCATTTTTGCCAACTCCACAGTTGCAGGAAAGGGTTTATCTCATGATGAAATTTACGTGAATATTCGCAAGTGCAAACACAATTAAGCTTTCGATTGTTTTTGGCATGTACAGTGCAAGTGATGGTTACTGAAATAAGAAATTNTTTGGCACTACCCACCAAATTCTTTCCAAAAAATTATGTAATGCACTTTGGGTAAAATCTNAATGAATTCTCAAGTGAGCGGCAGATTTAGCAAAGATAGGTGTTGTTCTAAGGAAAACATNTTGTGGCAGCCCACATGATTTTCGGCACGGTGTGGTAAACGCTCAATTCAATCGTAGATTATACTGTCTGTTGAACTCATAAATNAACGTCGTTTTCACATTTTTTATTTNCATTCACTTGTTTGGCTCAAACTCATGGCCTGTACCAGTTCCCACAGCAGTTAGTCAAAGAACACAAAGATGCTCAGTCTTAACAAAACGAAGGTCTTGGATAGGACAAGCGGGCGATAATTAATAGGAATACACGCTGCAGCAGTGCAGCGCATCGACAGTATTGTTTTCCTTCGCAGTTCTGAAGCGTTGCAAAGTGGGGAATTGGAAACTGTAAAAAGCACCGCACAGTCAGAGTGAACACCTAAAAATTTAGATTAGGATGCGCCTTGAAAGA
>JGI24158J21664_10013821_pt1 | contig 10630 bp, 10 predicted proteins | sample Ectturendosymbi3_FD_21664 | JGI IMG/M metagenome (IMG submission 21664)
TGCAGAAAAGGGCAGCCCTCCGGCCCGCCCATTTCCGCAGCCCACTGGCCTGCCCTGTAGTGCAGCCTGCCGGCCTGCCCTTCTGTGCAGCTTGCCAGTCCGTAGAAAATTCATGTTTTTCATTTGGCAACACGGCCCTCCAGCCCGCCCGGCCCTCCATTTGGTGTTATCTGTCTTCTAGTCTGCACTCGAAAAAATTTTTTTGGTTGGGGGTTGCGGATTTTTTGTGAGTGATGTCATAAATGAAGTAGTTTTTGGCCATTTTGGCTCATGTTACCTGGCCTAGACCTATCCGCTAGGTCAAAGTATTTTGCTGAAGTTTTCATTGGGATCTAGGCTCGAGTTTGAGTCACTTGAGCCGTTGATCGACTTTCTAACGTTTGTTGTGGAAAAGTTGTGATCTAAAATAAAGAAATTAATTAATTATCTAATTAACCAATTAATCAAATATTTTTATTACTTTATATCGTAACTTTTGAACCCGAAACCTCAGCAAGTCAACCAAAGTATCAACAGACTTGGATTGTAGCCTAATTTCCAATAAAAACTTTAGCAAAATACTACCATCTAACAGTTTAGGCCAGGGTTAGGTGAAGTGGGCCAAGGTGGCCTAAAAGTCCTCTTCCTATGACTTCACTCACAAAAAATCTGCACCCACTAACGAAAAAAATTTGTTCAAGTGCAGTCTAAAAGACTTTCCGAGTCTTTTGAGACTTTAAACAGCTCTCTACTGCTTTCGGCGCCAGAGTTACGCTCGTGCAAAGCCACGTGTGGTCCTTTTCTTTTGGCACGAAATCCTCAACTTATTGGATGCAAAAGAGTAGCCATTGTTTTTGCGCCACTTTGCAACTCCATAACTTGCCAGGCGATTGAGCTAGAGCTGCTCAAGCCCTCTAAAAATGCGGCAAGTCTTCTAGTTTGCAATGAAAAAACAAATATTAGGGTTTGGGTTTCGGCTGTTTTCTGGATGACACCATAAGTGGGGTAGGTTTTAGGCCATTTTGGCTCAGGTTATCTGATGCTGGGCCCCAACCACTAGAAGAAATTCTTTGATTCAAGTTTTTATTGGAGACTAGGCTAGAATCCAAGTCTTTTGAACCTTTGATTGACTTTCTAGTCTTTCTGGTACCGAAGTTACAACCTAAAATCAACCAATTAAATATCTAATTAGTAAAGATAGGCGTTAAACCTTTCGATGCATGCTAAGGCATGCTAGTGAAGTATGACCCCATAAAGCAGTCATTATTTATTGCTTAACAATAGCATAAGTTATGCTTTGAAGTGCATCACACCAAGCCAACCCTATTGAAGTATACTTGTCATGACTCAGTGTGATTTATTCGTGACTTGCAATAGCAAACATGACCTGAACTGCATTAAAGCATGCGATTGCAAGGCTAGTGCAGTGCACTCCTATGGCGCAGCTTGCATATTTTTTACTCACAATAAAAAAGTATATTCTGCATTTGCTTTGTGTTTTATTTCTTGCACACAATAGGGTTACTTTTTGAAGTAGGAATAGCAGTTCGAAAGAAAATTTGTAAATCGGCCATGAAACAACATTACCGCTTTATTACTATAATATGGCTGTCAAACCACATCTGCGGTCCATCCAGATTTACACAGAATTGGATCTGGACATGTTGCTTCGACCACTGAAAATTTTGATTCATTGTTGCTGTACAACAACATTTGTGATGGGCATTAGATGCAGAATTGCAGAAAGTTTTTAGCTTTCCAATAAACATCATTGCATGTATTGTTTTTTCTACAGACCCTTTATTTAGTAAATATTGAATCAGCACAAGCTCTTTTTTGGAAGAGCTGAAAACTCCTTTTTTGGAAATTTGAATTAAAAGTAGTCAAGAACTACTGTAGGATCAGCACTTTACCTCTGAGCTTATTTGCCAAGTGAAGGCAAAGCATTTACGAATTGCTCTTTTTTTTAATGGTTGAAGTTTAGTTTGCTACATGCGTTGCTGGCGCATCAATGCGAAGAATGATAGTAAAACTTTCTATGGTAATAAAGAATCACCTGACTCCACTGCAAAGCAGAGCAAATACAAAGAAAATTTACTGTGTAAATGCTTTTCGCTGCCCAGTTAATTCAAGCAGTTCACATGAAATCAAGCTGTTAACACGTGGCTTTGCACGGGCATAACTCTGTTGCTGAATGTGCTAGAGTGCTGTTCAAACCCTCAAAAGACTCAGCAATTCTTTGAGTCTGCAATGAAAATAATTTTTGTGGTTTTTGGGGTCCGTTTTTTTTGTGAGTGATGTCATAAGTGTAGTACTTCTGGGCTGCTTTGGCCCACTTCATCTGGCCCTGAGCCTGAACTGTTAGTTCAGGGTTTCCCAACTTTTTAACGATCTCAAACCACTTGGGTACCCCGTATTGGCAATGCATACCACTTCCTGAACACGGGTTCCCAACCTTTCTCTGAACATGTACCCCCTCAGCATTTCAATAGATGAGCATGTACACCTAAAATTTATTATGACAAAAATGCTGAGAAAAATAACAAAAATCCACTTAACTTTTATAGAGCTTGTAGATATTTAGGACTATAAAGGCAGACTCTGTTTTTGTGTCTCGAAGTTACTGAAAATAAAATGCTTGAAATGAGCCTTGACCTTAAATGTACCCCCTTAGATAGGCAAATGTACCCTTAGGGTTACATGTACCCCAGGTTGGGAACCTCTGTTCTAGAACAACAAATTTGATTGAGTCTTAGTTTATTCAGAAGAATAATACATGTTAAAATAACCATAAAAGAACACGACTAAANTTAATGAGATTTTNGTTGTTTATCTTCCACCAGTTGGTCGATGTATAGCATAAATTTGTTAACAGGGCATCGAAAGTCATAATCTTATGATGCAATAGGAATAGCAAGCTATAGGAAAATTTATTTAATTAGTAACAAAGCCTGATGCATGAACTAGAAAGCTGTGAATCCAGGTTTTTGTGAAAAAATGGAAGTTACTTGCGTACCACCTGGAAGACCTTCACGTACCATTGGTGGTATGTGTACGACAGGTTGGGAACTCCTGTGCTAGATGGTAGTATTTGGCTCAAGTTTTTATTGGAAACTAAGCTAAAATCTGAGTCTTTTGATACTTTGGATGACTTGCTGGGGATTCGGGTTCAAACGTTATGATCTAAAATAAACAAAACAATTGATCAATCACATAATTAGATAATTAATTTGTTTATTTTAGATCATCACTTTGGAACCATGAATGCTAGACAGTTGATCAAAGGCTCAAAAGACTCAGATCCTAGCCTAGTTTACAAAACTTAAGCAAAACACTTCTGTTTAGCGGTTGGAAAAAACTTAACTCACTATGATGTCACTCACAAAAAAATGAAACCCAAAACCAAAAAAATTTTTTTTCTTGCAGACTCGAAGACTAAGGAGTCTTTTGAGGGTTTGAACAGCTCTCCAGCGCAATCGGCAGAGGAGCTACGCAGTTGTTAGGCAACTGAAAATTGCTGTATTGGGCTGATTTCAAAGTACGAATATATTGTTCCCTGGAAGCCAACGTGTTGCAAGACATATGTTTATATCAAAATAGCTCTGGTGTTATACTTTGTTCCTGATCAACCTAGATCAGGGGTGGACAACCTGTGACTGATGTGGCCTTAAATAAAAATTGTGCGGCCATGCACATGTAATTCAACATATAGCCATGCATTAATAAAAACTCTGTCTGCAGTATGTGGATACTTAGTAGAAAAATGACCAAACAGATGTGTGGATTTGTGCTTAAATACATTCATTACAATGTTGACAAATCTTTATGCTTAAGGCCCAAGTAAATGGGGATTATTCCTAAAGTAATTCATAAAAATAATGTGAAGTCACTGGCAGCTGTGATTAAAAAAAATTAACTCTATGTGGCCGGCAGTAGCGAAAAGATTGTGCAGCGCTGATCTAGATTTGCAATAAACTGATGGAACCAATGCTTTGTTGCATAAATTAATTGGCAGTGATATATTAGTATAAAGTTCTACATGTGCTATGTTGCTCATGGTCAAATTTACACTGTTTGCTTGATCAGCAAATGTGAAATCAAGTAGAATGTGACTGTTTTCTGTATTATTCATTTAAATGTTGACAAGGATCTAATAGAAAGACATTGCTCTTCCATAGGCTAGTTTATCCTAAGGTTGCATTAGTCAAAAGTGCAGTAATGAATTTCTACTTGGGTTATATTGTTAAAAACAATTAAAAGCTGCAACTGTCTAAGGAATATTAAAGGTCGTAGCACCACTAATTATGCCAAGAGTACTTGAATGGTGTGGAAGGTGAGTATGAAGTGAATATGCTTTTGCTTGCTCTGCAAACACAACTTGCTTGTTTGCATGTGAGGATGAATGTTGGCAAAAATACTTTTGTCAAATGCCATTATAATGTATCTTAAGTAAAATGTGCACCACCTACCCTTTATATCAATTTGTTCTACTGTATTTAACAGGCATTGATGCTCTATCATTGAAGGAAGATGATGTGACCAAAATGCTTGCTGCTACCACACACATTGGGGCACCCAACTGTGATTTCCAGATGGAGCAGTACATCTACAAACAACGTCAAGATGGAGTGTTTATCATCAACCTGAAAAAAGTAGCTAGTATGAAAATGTTTGAAATGCTAGTGTGTGCATGTCATAAATATGCTGTGGTGTGTGGTCCTAATGCTGCAGTAATGTGCATAGCTGTGTTTGAACATTAGCACCATCTGATAAACATATAACAATTTATCTGTGTGATGGTAATGCTATGAAGTTTCATGCTTCATGTGTGACAAAAATGTGCTGTTTAAAGGTTGGTTAAGTTGCTTCAAGCCTTAATCAAGTGTTGCTGGAAGATTGTTTTGCAACAACTGCGGGTGCTAAGATATTTTAGTTTTCACCAATTCAATGGTGATGACACTCTGTGTACTTTCACTTGGTTTTTATGCATGCTTTTTGTGTTTGATGATGTTCAAGTCTTGAATAGCTTTAGGTCGGCACGGTACAGAAATTGATCGNTGATTTGGGAATGTCTTTTGTTAGCACTTAAACATCTACACTGAAAAATACGTGTATCATATAGTATCTTGTATAAGTGAGTANTAGAGTATACTGAAGTTTTGCATATCAGTTATAACTGACATTGCTAATACAACTACCTAACCATCTCCTTGTGGCCCCAGAGCTAAGCATGTCATTAACATGATAAAAGTTTTGGAACCTGAGTTGAAGAAATGAATGCTTTGTTACCTTTACCACATTTGGTTGTGGGATTAGGTACTGTAGCTGAGTAATTATCTGCTATTTAGGTGCTGTAGCTTTTTTCACTTGAAGGTAGCATCTGCATTGGCAGAATGCACTTATTTCTTGCCTTGTGCTTGATGCTAAGAAGTCTTTGCCCTGCTTGCGCAGACCTGGGAAAAGCTGCTACTCGCTGCTCGCGCCATTGTCGCGGTGGAAAATCCAGCCGACGTGTGCGTCATCTCTTCGAAGTCATTCGGCCAGAGGGCTATACTGAAGTTTGCCAGCGCTACCGGGGCGACGGCTGTCGCTGGCCGTTTCACTCCGGGTGCATTCACCAACCAGATTCAGGTCAGAAGATAATTTTAAACACTGCCAGAATGAGGCGACCTTTGGCTTTTTGTTTTTCTAAGAAGGTAACATTTCGGTTGGTGTCGTCATAGGATTCTGGAAAGTGAAACAATTGGAGCATGACCATAGTACTGACGTGGCCCAAGTCGATTGGCTAAATATTTCTAAGACGTTGTGCATCGATAACGACTGCAATAAAATAATAATCGCCACAATTCAAGTCTAAGCCAGGAGTTCCCAACCTGAGATACATTTACCCATATGAAGGTGTACATTTACTGCAAAGCGGCAACAAATTAACTCTGAGACATATAAAGGGAGTCTACCTTATAATTCTTAATCTAAAAGTACTATTAAAAGTCAGTGAATTTCTGTTTTACCACGGCCTACTTAAGATACCTTTATCTTGTATAAGATACCTTTATCTTAAGTAGGCCCTGGTTTTACTCAGCCTTTTTTAAAAAGAAATTCTAGGGGTACATGCTCACATGTCGAAATGTTAAAGGGGCACATGGTCAGAAAGATTGGGAACCCCTGGTCTCAGCTGTCTTGCATCCGCCCCAGTGACGCTCAGTGCCAAGCGATTTCCAAACCCTATTTATGTCTGTGCTTAGGCCGCATTCAGGGAACCACGTCTTCTCATCGTCACCGACCCACGTGCCGACCATCAACCGATCACTGAGTCGTCCTACGTCAACATCCCGCTGATCGCGTTCTGCAACAGTGATTCGCCGCTGAGATATGTTGACATTGCCATTCCTTGCAACAACAAGTCAAAGCATTCGATCGGTCTCATGTGGTGGATGTTGGCTCGAGAGGTACAGCGTTGCTGAGCGGGTTTTATTCTTTTTGCAATTTGCAAACGCGCCAAGTGAACAATGCTTGTCTGCAAAAGTTAGAAATTTCTGCACGTTGCTCAAGCAACCATCAAACGCGAGAAACTGCAACAGGCACACCACTGTTGGAACTTAACTTACAGTTATGTACAATAGTGTATCAAAACAATGCTAAAACCGGGCATTGCTCGTACACTCACATCAATAAACTTGTATTGCTGGTGACAAATCGCAGCTCAGCGAAATTTTTACGTGCGAAGCTTGATTTGAATGTCACACAGCAGATAGAACGGGTTTAAGTTTGACTCTTGAGCCACTTGTTTTTATGAGAAATATATGCCTTAAGTGCCTCAACGCTGGCGTGGGAACAGACGTACTTTCCCGGCTCATGCATGGGCGTATGCACTGAAGAAGCACAGCGTGTTGGCAGAAGGGTAGTCCTCGGTTCTTAAGCAGTGTTGCCAACCCTTCTTGCAACATATATACCGAATCTAGTCTAAAAATATACCAAATTTATATCTATAACAAAAACATACAATTTAACGCTGTTTTTTCACTGCCATTTTATTGTTTCACGTAAATTATTAACAGTTGCGTTGTATACTGCCATCATGGAGATGCTGCAAGATAACCTTCTACTTTCTTAGTTTAGCAGTAAGAGATTTATTAATCACTACTCACTAATAAATTCATCCTTCCAACACAGTGCATTTTCATTTCTTTTGTGGTCCAGAATATGATTATGCTCTATAACAGCTGGCAATTATCCTTTTGCACAGTTTGCAGAAGGGATACACAAACCAGCTGAATACTTCTTTGCAAGTCACTCCAACTCTACCAGTTGCTCTTTGCTAAATCTTCTGCCACTGTCGTACACAGCGTTCCCACATTTGAATGCGTTGTCTGTCTAAAAAACGCACACCTAGAGCTAAGTTCAGTTTGTTCAGAACATTTCAGCTCTCATCCAATCTCGCTTTCCGCTTACCCAAAGTGCATGCCAACTCCCATGTTAAGCAAAATCGCTAAACTTTTTTATATGGCTTCAACACTTCTCTGTTGTCGCCTTGTAATAAACCAAATAAACTTGTTTGAAATCTCGACTAAACCCTCTGACAAAAATATACCAAAAATTTCATATATACCAAATCAAAAAATTATACACCAAGCACTTTTGGAAATATTGGGGTATATATATACCAGTTGGTAACACTGTTCTTAAGCAGTCAAGCTCGATTTGACATTGGTTTCGTATTATTTGGCGGATTTCTTCTAATCTCTCAGCCGGTTTTATTGCACAATGTAGTTTAACGTTGAAAAACAACTTGCACACCCGCATGCCAGGTGCTGAGACTGAGAGGTACCATTCCCCGCACCCAGCCGTGGGAGGTGATGTGCGATCTCTACTTCTATCGCGATCCCGAAGAGATCGAGAAAGACGAACAGGTCGCTCTCGAAAAACAACAACAGAAGGAGCTTGAAACGGAAGCGCCAGCTCCCGACTGGACCGCCGAACCGGTTAGTGTTATAAAGCTGTTGTTAACTTGTTTTGTTTTGCTGTAGAACCTTGCCATGCATTGATTTTCGTAACTTTCGTAAGTTTTTAAAAATGCCAGGGTTTTGTTTCTCTTGAAAATGACCTTGCATTTGATTGTTTCTTTTACTTACACTTGAAATTGCATTTGACTTGGATTTTAAAAAGGCGTCTGTTTTCAAGTCTTGATTCAAAACGGCTTGTCTTGGGTGGCTAAACTCTTATGCGGTTCTAAAATTAACAAAACAGAAGTTTTTGTTGCACTGTTCGATTCAAAGCACATTTGGGTGATAACGGTCTCTTGAAAATAACGGGAACGGATTCTGAAACGAACTGAACGTTAATAAAGCCCTGGACTCAGCTTTCTCGGCCGAAATGACCGTTTCGTTTATCGCTTAGGCAGGTTTTTTTTNAAGGAAACTGTTAGGTACCCGGTATGGACTTGTAGGGACCCGATTTGTCTGATTCTAGGGNCCCGATGACAATTTTCTGTGATTCTAGGGACCCGATTTTCAATACTAGGGACCCGAATCAGGTCCCTAAAACACCTCAAAAANCCATGGCTTAGGTCTTATTGACACATGTCAGTATCAAGCGTTTCTGTCAAAGAAGCCGTCAATGTAATTTTTCTCGCGATAAACAGGCAAAGACCACTGGCCGAGGGCCCACCACACAGACGTTACATGGAAACCGAAAAACACTTGTCAGTATTTTGCAACTTGTGTTTTAAGAATTAAATAAGTGCATGCAAGCCATTTATTTCCTTTCAATAACTTCAACACGACTGGCTAAATAGTTCAGCGTGTGAGCACGCGCCAATGAATCTGATAAGCAGGATTCGATTCCCGGTCACGTCGCACCGAAGACTTAAAAAAGGGTTGTCTGTCCTGTCTAGCTTCGTGCTCGGCGTTAATGGGTTGGTGCACGGCAACGATTCACAGGCAGCGCAGCTATTACTCGCCACCAGTGCAGCATTCACTGCGAAAGCAAGCGGAGATGGGCGCCGCAGACCACTCGTGTCACTCTGAAATTAGTAAAAACAGCGAGTATGAACAAAACTACAAAGCGAGGGTCTCGTAATTTGGGGGAGTGGCCGGTCAGGGCCTCCCTGGCTGCGATCACGAAATGTCTAAATTACTAAAAACGGCCGCAGCGATTGAGTTCACGCGTAACGCTCGTTGTCTTTTTTAGAAGAAAATTTATGACCAGACGTGTTGATACTTTTTTACTTCGTGGCAGGTTCAACAAGACTGGGCGGAGACCGCTCTGCAGCCGGTGGGTGAGATGGGGGCGGCCCCCACACTTCCTGGTCACACCGCCCCCGTTGACGACTGGTCGGCCGCTCCACCTCCTACCCAGGGAGAGAAGAGCGACTGGAAAGCTGGGGGAGACGACTGGGGTGGTTCGGCTGCCACCGGCCAGTGGTAAGCTGCGGGCGCGCATTGCCATATTTGGAATGGCGAATACAATGAGAAGCACGTGGTGCTTTGTGATTGGTCGATACGCTTGTTGCAGGTGCCGTTTAGGAAGTAAAGCAGAACAGGAACGTTCGACTGAAAATAAGTGCTTGAATTGATTCATGACCCGGTCGTCCCCGCCCTGCCAGAAAAAAAGATACAGTTTAAGTGTTTCACAGCTAGGGGCGGATCTAAAGATGGGGGCGATCGCTCAACCTAAAACCTACGAAAGTAGCTTTATTCAGCATGATTTGACAATTCAGAAAACAACATTCGCGATTTAAGGCCATTTTGTCGTCCATTGTTTTGTCACAGCAGTGTTGTGATACCTCATCTCTTTTACAGTAGTGAAGCCGTTGAGACTTCACTACCAAATATTACTGAAATAGCCCCCCCCAACCGTACTGGTTGGATCCGGCCACTGTTCATAGCAGTCAGCCAGGTATCGATGCAGTTGTGACAGAAACCGCCCCAGGAAGTTGGTGAAGTTCTGGGGAGAAACGACGCGGGTTNGGTTAAAACAGGGGTTGTTTACGCTGCTCGAAAGCGAGTCCGGATGCTTTGTGATGCCATAGGATTGAAAGGTCAANGCTGAAAACTGGCGCATCGGGTTGTGANGGCCACGTGGTGTCTCCGATATTGCAAATGAATGACTGCTGCAGCAGCATGATTTCTCAGGTGAAGGTGGAGTGGAATGTTTCTGTTTTTACCCCCCAGTATCAGACCCACTCCATTCGCGCGTAGGAAACCGCGGTGACGCGTGGAGGACAGTGAGGTAACTAGAGGTTTGAGCAGGGCTGTAATGCGGACCCAAACAATTTTGGATGGCTGGAGTCTGAAATTTGAATACCCCTTGAACAGGCATTGTTTGTGGAGCAAGCCAATTGCGCAAATAATACAATAGTTTTTAATGCACCAAACAGTAGTAGACCCCGAGCCAAAAACCTTCAGAGGTCGGAGTCCGAAATTTGGGTTACGGCTCCACAGCTCTGGATTTGAGCCAATGGGGCAAGGTTTAGCTGGAGGGGGCCCACTAGAGAACATTCAGAAGTTGCGAAGTGATAGTGAATGTGGATGTCTATACTTTGCTCGCTGAAAAAAATAAACTACCCGGTAAAACGCAGAAGAAAACTACTGAAACCAAAGGAAAAAATATCAAAATGTCAGCAAAAGGCGGTCCACTTTTTACATTTAGC
>JGI24158J21664_10013823_pt1 | contig 10629 bp, 9 predicted proteins | sample Ectturendosymbi3_FD_21664 | JGI IMG/M metagenome (IMG submission 21664)
CCTAATCCCTAATCCTAACTCCTAAATCTAATCCCTAAATCTTACCCTAAACCCAGTTCTTTTTAAGGAAAATGTTAGGTACCCGGTTTGGACATGTAGGGAACCGATTTTGTCTGATTCTAGGGACCCGAATCGGGTCCCTGAAACACCTTAAAAAAGCATGCTAAACCTAAAGTTTTAAAAAGCTTTGAAAATATGAAAGAATAACTGCTGTAATGATTTGAAACTTGTAACCACTGCCAAAACGAAAGTTGCCAAATTGAGAGGCGAACTGATAAACCATTCGCACGGCAGACTTGGAACCTACCCGTTAGGCTACCAGATCGACACCGGTAGAATGACAAACTGACCGCTTTATTCGAACAGTGTCATGCGAAGCAGTATGGTCGAATAAGTTTTGAAACAAGAAGATCTATGGGTGGTTCCGTAGCCGCTTTCTATTTTTGACGCAAACACTGCAGTGCAGCCAAGTTTTCTGGTGCTTAGAATTGCATGAGTGAAAGCCAAGGCTCAGCCTACTTGTGTAGTCTGTTCCGATTTGCAAAGACTGCAGTATATACTGTACAGTGAAAAGTACATTTATGCAAACGTGTTTATATCTTAACTGTGTCACCTCAAAGCACTGCTGAGGTTGAAAGAACTTTTTCCGCTCGAATAACAATGAAGACAAGCTGAGGGATCGTCTGGCTGTGAGCACTTTGGAAAAAATATTTAAGTCTAATGGAAATTTTCCAGGTGACTTTGAAGTCAACCAAAGACTTACAGACACAGTGCATTTACATGGAAAGGCATGGAAAACGTTTTTTGAAAAATTTTTAAGTTCTGAAGCTATTGATGCTGACACTGATGATACTCTTTCCTTGTGAATTGCAACCAGCTGGAGAGTTATGAAGGATTACGCTTAAGATTTATTGTGAAAGCTCCTGGCTAAGCTTAGAAGACTTGAGAGAATTATGGTTATGCAGTGGTGTATTTCGTAAGGATGCTTGTTTTACACATGCAATTTTGACCTTGCATTTTTAATTGTGCAACATATGTTGTTTGTCAAGACAAGATGTTTTAGCTTAAGATGATTGTATTTTTTGGTTCAGGTTGTGTAGGGAAATGTAGGGATTTTTCATTCTGGGATGTAGGGGAAGCTTGTTCATATAGAGTGGCAACACTGAATTTGTCCCTAGATCAGGAATGGAACTCAGCAACCTTTGGGGAAAATCTGGGGATTGAGGAGTTTCCAAAATTTTTAGGGAAATTGCATATTTTCAGATGAAACTAGGTGAAGTGGTTGTCACACATTTCGATGTGAAAATCAGATCGATAGGTCATGTTAGTTCTGTATTTGTTTCTTGTAGTTTTTAATTGTGGAAACAAAACAGTAACAACACAACGCGGAGTGATGCAACATAATACAGCAAACAACAAAGATGATTTCATGTCTACTGACAAATAAAATCAATATCAATATTGCTTACTCTGTTTTTGCGTGCTCACACAAAGAGAATTTGTGGTTATATTGATATTGCTGTTGTTTGTCAGTAGACATGAAGTCCATATTATGAACACACATTCTCTGCACAAGCAGTTCGGTAAAAACAGACGACACAACGTTTTGAAAGTCATTGGAGCCGATGGAACCACCACAGGGTTACAGACACTTTTTGCAACTGTGTTGAGGGCAGAAACAGGCACATTGTTAACACTCAGCTTACCCGTAACACTTGTTACAACACTAGTGCATAGCAACGCGCCAATTCCTAAACTGGCCGAACCCAGGTACAATGGAAATGTGTTATGGCATGATACGCCATTAATGAAACACACTGCAGTGTTTGAACACTCATTCATAAAGTAAAGTGCGATTGTGGTTTTCTAAGAATAAGGACGGATACAAACAATCTGCCTGCATCAAAGCACGCAACTACTGTTAGACTTTCTGCATCTTTCAAAAAACAGTACGTATTTTTTCTTAAGGGCCTCAAATGTAGGAATGTTCCATTGTTACATTGAACCTGATGACTACTAACACACGCTCTCCAGGGCAGGTTGTATAGAGCTCTGCATCCAAAATTATAGGCCACATGCAATCTCTGCATGGATGTCTTCCTGCAATTACACCATGAATGTGATGCATACATTGGCGTACAAAAGAAACGAAAAAGTACATTTTTAACTGCATTCAAACATCATGAAAAAGAGGCTCGCAGCTTGTTTGCTGCACAGTATTGATGCCGCAGTTGTCTCTGAATGTCTTTGTTATCTGAAAGCTAAGTATCTAGTGCAATCCCCAGATATTTGTAGTGGTTACAAGATTTTATATTTTGACCACCCAGTGTCAGTAATGGGGTGACTATGCTTTTTGCACTGTTTGCCATGAAAGTTATACATAGAGTTTTGCTCCAGTTGAATATAATTTCATGCGATTGTGCATAAGCCTGACATACATCTACTAGATGTGATGATCTGGTATGTTTTGCAATCCGTATACACTTGAACAAAACACAAAAATATCATTAGCAAACATCAAGTGATTTAATAAGACTTCACTGTTATAACACTCTGTTTTAATATTGTTCAGTTCATTGGATAAATCATTTAAATATACAGCAAACAAGTGTAGTCAGTTGGGGCAAAAAATCAAGGGGATAGTTGGGTGAAAAAAGACACCCCCTGCAACCTAAACTGGTTGTACTGCATGAATTTTTTTTGGGTTGGTGCAGTGCAAGTATCTAAAAAGCCTGTGTGCCTATTGCTTGTTTTATTGAAGCATTTATTTTTGTGTAGGTGGATTGTACCATAAACACTTGTTTATTGGTTTTGTAAACTTGTGTGACGCGACTGAAAATGATTTTTTTTGCTACAATTTTTTGTTAGACAATGTGTCTCCTAAACATTGAAGTTAGTCCAATAACAAAAGTTATTATGGATGCTTTCTGTTTACCAATATTGACTTTTTTATCCTGAATTTTCCATGGCTATGGGCGCAAAAAAAGTCAATTGCTTTTTTTAGCCTCATGAAGAATAGTGAATATTTTAAAGTGAAAATTCAAATCCTCATTGCAAGTATTGTAACTGTAGAAGATTTTTGAAAACCTTTCAAGCTATACTTTTCCATTTGCATTACAGAAGGTTGAGAATTTACAAAAATAATTGAAAAGCAATCTAATTTGAGACAGGACAGCATTTTTAACTGTCGTAGACTCGTATGCTTGCATCAAGTCTTCAGGTGCAAAAGCCACCGACGACCTAAAAATTTACAAGTCCCCAGTTAGGGTTGGAAAAACAAATAGCCCAACAATATTTCTTCATACAACTAGAATGCTTGAATGAATTCATCAACATTTCGAGTTGGAGGATCAACCGTTTGCTTTTTGCGGGCGAGTTGGTACTGTTTGCGTCATCTCAACAGGGCCTTCAACATGCACTTGCTCGGTTTTCTTCGGAATGAGACCATGCGGGAAAGAAAATCAGTGCTAAAAATACGGGCATTATGTCTTTCCAGAAACCCACGTCTGCCTACTGCAAGTGAGCGGCAATAAACAGCAGCAGGTCGAGAAGTTCAAGTAACTTGGTGTGGCATTCAAGAGAGACAGACGTCGGGAACCACGTTACACGGTATAACGCAAGCGGAACATGATAATAGTATGCACGGCTTGGTAAAGCAACTGTTCTGCGTGAGCTTTATCGTTCCGTGGTGACAAAATGGAAGCTTTCAAACACCACAAAGCTGTCAGTTTTTGAAATGGTCTTTGTTCCGATCCTCACCTTTTATTCAATGACTGAAAGATCGCTATCCCAAGTTGAAGCGGCAGAGATGGGATTTTTGCGAAGAGTTAGCGGTCTGACACTTCACAAAGTGCGCAGTTGTGAAATTCGTAAGGCCTTGAACGTTGAGCCACTTCACCGAATCAAGTAATCCCAGTAACGATGATGCGGCCATGCCTCCAGAATGTCTTACAACAGATTGGTGAGGCAAGTCCTGGTGGCTACACCTACATGAAAGCGGCCAAAAGGCAGGCCGGATTAAATGAACGCGAGGCCCTGGGCAAAGTCGTGACCGCGAGGCCCCCTAAACGCTCAGCGCAACCGCGGAGCGTTTAATATGCCCTCGTTTCTACTTTGCAGAAGCACCGGTCAAAAACGCCAAAACTGATACAATTTGGCAGCCTACACTTCAGAGACAACTGGGGTTGACCACGTACGGCAGTTCGTATGGGGTTACTTTTTTCAAATAGAAAGTTCTATCACAAAAAAAGATCTTTTTGCTACCGTGACTCACCACAACAACCGTATTTTATCACAGACACTTTGACCGTCTTCATTGCACAAATCGTCCATTCACATATGTATTGAAGAAAGACGTGTCTCTTCTCCACTCTCCCGCAGATCAAAAGCTACACCGTTCCGTAAACCTTCTCAACGAAATATCACGCAAAAAAAACTTTAACCGTACTACTTGCCTAAAAGTTTGCGATGGGAGCTTTACAATAGTTCTACCTATTGTTATCTAGTGGACAACAGCACTTTGTTTTGCAAGACTGATTCCCTCACGACCAAAACAAGTCCGTCGCAACTAGTTGTTACGTCAGCGCATTACACGATAATTGCAAAGGCGTTAGATGGTGAAGAATACTTACAAAGAATTTATTGAAGTGACCCTGGTCCTTGTCACTCTGTCAATCTGTACTTTTTGAAAAAGAGTCAGCTACGTAAAGTTTCACGATGCCGCATTTTTTGCACGCGAAATCGTTAGAATACGTGTATGCAGACTAGAAAGTGGTCGAAAAAGTGGTTATGAGGCGGTGTATGAAAAGAAAAAGCATTTCTGATAGCCGAAGTGCAGAAAAAATTTCAGACAAAAGAATAAGAATTGAGATTCAACCAGCACAGACTAATGGGGTAGAAAGGATAAGGCGTTTTGTGAACATCCATTTGCATTGCATCGTCAGCAACCTGAAAAGGGTAAGCAAAATTTCGACGTTGCCCCCCTGGAAAAATTTCTGCGGGCGCTCATGGCAGTGCACCGATTTCGATCTAATTCTTGGGTTATATAGCGTGGTGCTGTTTGGTTCAATTCTTTTAAGTCACTCAGAAACGATAAATGCCAAAGTTGTCTGTTTCCCTAATCTGCATCCAGTAATAAACGCAGTAATAAAACAGCTCTACAATTTTGATGCGTGGTGAACACCACTGAAACATGAAAAAACAGTGAAGCAGTGCGCTCTGATATTCAAACGCGAGGCCCCGGGCATATGCCTGGTTTTCCCAGTGGTTAATCCGGCCCTGCCAAAAGGTTTTCGAAGGACCAGGTGGAGTGATTGCATCTCCGATCTTTCTTGGTCCCATCTTTGTGTGGAGCCAGCAGAACCATCTAAGATTGCATAAAATCATGAGGTATTTCGAGTCCTAGGGCTTCTGTCTCCTTGACTCTCCCTAGAGGAAGAGCTGGTGTGAAAATGTATGAATGAATGCACTCGAAGCAAAATGAAGGGCGTTTATCCGAATTAATCAGCTTTCATGCATGGACTAACCAGAACATCATAAATATTTTATTAAGGTTACTTCACCAGCTTTATTCCGTTTTCAGGGAGGTTTTGTGTACCACAAAAGTAAAGGATACTCCAAAAATTGCGATAAACTCTGTTTTGTGTACAACGTTTTCACAATGCCTGGGTATTTGACTGCATCAATTGCTCTTGACTGTATCATTGTTTTGATACTAATGTATGTTGCTCACATCATGGTCTGTCCTGCACATTCCAGTTTTTGGAGGGGAAAACAATTGGATAAAATAGCAGGAGCTTCAAGCGATAAACATTGGTTGCTTGGTCACACAAAAGAGGTATTATAATGTCATCCTTGCTCGCAAGGACTTGCGAAGAAATTTTACAATTATATAATGTTTCAGTTAGTTAACGTTTGAGGTCAACTTTGCACCAATACCTTTTTGCATGAAATGAAAAGTCGTTCTTCAGTCCAAGATTGCACTATTATGTTATGGGCGACAATCGCCTCTGCCCTTTTTGCTTTGTTGATAAAGGGTGAAATTTCTAAACATAGTTTTGTGCGGAGAAAGCCTGTTGCAAAATTGAAATAAAAACTCGAGATAATTTTAAAATGTCTTTTCCTGGAGCACAACGTTACTCAACGCATGATCGAAAAAACTTATTGCAGGTTGTTTTCGAAAAAGGACAATTCCATTATGTCTCTAGCTTTTACTTCATGAATGTTTCCAGCACTGCAAATATACAGTGTAGTTATGAAGAGCATTGATAAGAAGACATTGTAACCACGCAACTGTATACTGCGAAGGTCCATGATTGCAAACAGAAAACTTTAATAGAGAATCCAATGAGTTACAGGTGGAGAAAAAAATCCATTAGAAAATTTATTTCAATCGATTGCGTCTTCAAATGCTGTTTTATCGATGCTCTTCATAACTGCTCTACTCACGACTGCAAACACATTTACCGAAGATTGTGCGAGACATGATTTTAAAAAGATGAACATTGTATAGCGTTGGCAAAAGTCCGGATATAAAAACACTGTTATCACAGAGGTGCCAAAATTATTTCGTTGACCACTGCTCTTTTCTACAGTACCCCAACAATCAGAAGGGTATGATGAACGCATTCAGGCGAATGCTTTCATTCCCAACCATGTGCAATCATTGGATCGGACCATTTTTTTCGATGCTTCTTATCAGCTACTCTGACACTGCTGCAGCTTTGCTAAACAGCAAGGGTGAGTGTCTGGTGTTGCATTCAACATCTGACTCGCCGCGAACGCAAAACTACACGACTGTTGCGATCAGAAAGCCCGAGCGGCGTGTGCGCAATGCTTCACACTGTGGTAGGAAGCAACAATAGAGATCACGCGCCGCAATCACTCTCCCATTGCATGTTCGCGCCACATAAATATGGTTGTTATTCTTCGCGCACATTCCGTTAGTGGTGAACCGCTCATTTAGCCCATCGCCAGCGGAGAGGTTGCAACAAAACTTTCGCGATTGTACCATTTTGTAGTAATTGGTCTTGTGGCAACTTATTTTTGATCTTCAGTATAGCTGTGTCAGTAAAATCAAGTCAATTAATGAATACCTAAGATAAAAGTTTGAGAAGCCTTTTAGCATCGTTAAAAATTAGGAACTGCTTGGTGAAAACAGGTTGATGCACTGTTGCTTTTTGTCGACTCAGCGTAAAAAAGTTGATTCAACTCATTAAACACATTAAACACTCAAACGGAAAATCTATCGGCTAATTTCCAATATTTCAGCACCAAAAGACAATTTCACGTACAAATTCCTTAGACCCTGGCTTGGCGATGGACTTTTGACGAGTAATGGAGAAAAATGGCAAAGACATCGACGTTTGCTCACACCGGCGTTTCATTTTAGCATTTTGAAAGGGTAAGTTAAATTTTGTTTTCTCTGAAATTACGACGTATTTTTTTATTTGCTCTTGATTGTGGTTTGAAGAAGATATTTGCTAACTCACGTAAAAATGGTCAATCTAACACGTTTCAAATCCATTGCACGTAACACCGAGATAACAATGAAACACGTCTTTTAAGCCGAACTTGCGCAATAAACTTCCTTTTGTAATTTGAAGCATTTTCTGGAGACAGCGAATGTTTTGCAAGTCATGTGTGAGTTTTGAATAAACTAGGATGAAATATTCTTTTAGGATGTCACGTTTTGCGTGTTGAATTATCAAACGTACAGTGTGTACAGCGTTTTTGTTTCAATTTTAAGATGAAAAACCAACTTCCCATAAAATTTGAATCTCGTTCAAATTATACGCAAATTGGCCTACCGCCTCCGGAAAGCATAATGGTATTATTGCAGACATGGTTATTAAAACCAGGTTATCAATTTAGTGAAATAAGTACGGGGAACAGTCCACGCTTACCCGGCACCAATATGATTCAAAGAGAAACCTTATTATTATATATTATATCCTACATTCGACTGAGAGCTTTCTCGTGGTTTATTTTTTGGTTAAGCTGTTTGCCCGCTTTTCTAATTTTATTTCGTTTAGATAGCATCGTTTCAGAATGCACACTTTTGTCTACCTCTTGTTCTGAAAACAGACCTTCCCCAACTGTTACGGTTTATTATTTTATTGTTAACCTTTTAGTTTGTAACATCATGATTATCACTCAGCAACTGTATAGAAAACAAAAGCCGTCCACTGATCCTTAATCGCATCGACCAATATACACAAGGTACCGTGTAATCAACTTTGAATGCCAAAATGGTGCAACGTCATTTCCAAAGTTTAGACCAAAGCTTTCTTGCAAACTAGCAAAAATCTTGTAAGTTCCAAAAATCAACTGATTTTCCTCAATTGTTTTCTATCCAATAGATCTGGTAACCTTTGAAATGCATTGCATCGCATGCTTTTTTGAATAAAAAAATAACAATCATTGATAACAACATCATAAATCTGCAGACATTTTATCAAATGAAATCCAAATAGCAAGCTTGTTTTTATGGATTCAGCAAAAATCAAGATTAGGGTTTACAAGCCTTGCCTAAGAGGAAAGTTTACAACGGTTTTTATTCCTATTTTTGACTTTGTTACGGTATAAACGTTGAGCCTAATAGGCAGGAAATCTTGAGTATTTACGGTATACTGTTCTTTTAGTTTGGTAAATAAATTATGCAAGTAAATTAGAATGCAAGAAGTTTAATGAGATGAAAAACCTCAGAAATTCGTGGTCATGGAAAAGCACCGTTTAAAATTGGTCTTTGGCAACGTAAATGCAGAGAATTTTAATTTATTTGATTCCAGCTACACAAAAATATTCAACGAAAATGTTAATGTCATGCTGAAAAAATGGGAAAATATGCTGGAAAAACCAATAGAAGTCTTCAATGACGTAAGCTTAATGACGTTGGATTCTATGCTAAAGTGTGCAATGTCCACAGAGACTGACTGTCAACACATAAGGTGCGTTTAATTTTATTTCGATGTAACCTTGTTACTGCAAGTTGCATCTGCCTGTTGTTATTCTCACTGTAATTTCATGATGCTTTCTCAATAACTTTATGGCACGCTCTAATTCATGACATACAACATTTGTTCTTAAAAAACAGCATTTCTAATATATTTGCAAGGACACCTTAAATGACATTTAGTGCTGTTAACTTTGGGATTTTTCTATGAAAAGCTAAAACATGCCAAGCATAAAAGTTCTTGATAATGACCGGATGGCACAACGTGTGACAAGACTGCAGATTGCCATATGGGGTCTTCTCGGAATTATGACTTGAAGTTGTGTTGCCCATAAATCATGCTTGTGAAAGTACGTGAGTTTTTATTGGACTTGGCTACCAAATTACTCTGAAAAACGTTGCATGCTCAAATTTTTTGAAAATGCCCCATACTTCCTTAAAATGCGATTGTAGTTAGCAGCGTATACTTCGTTATAACTCCAAACGAAATGAAATGCAGTAGTTGCGAAAATAAGATTTGGGCGATAGCTCGGTTGTGGCGGTTCCAGTTTGCGGTCAATTGATGCAGAAGAGAAATTCAATTTGTAGTGACTGAGCCGGTCTGGGAACCAACTGTAGCGTTGAGCCGGTCAAGGGACCAATTTGTGGTATTCCCGCTTTGCGAAAATCAGTGGAGACGAGGTTTCCCGGTCTGGGAACCATCTGTAGTGACTAGAATTCCTGGACTGGGAACCAATTGTGGCGGCTAAAGGTTCCTGGTCGAGGCGCGGTGTTTGCGGGAACAGTGAACACGTAACGCTGTCTGACGAGACGCCACCAGACGTAAACCGATCAATACTGGCTTTTATTCTTGAACGCTGGTTTTGCAAAATGAACGAAAAGAACATCGCTTCACGTTGCTATCGGATTTGAATCATCTAGGCCAGTGTTTCTCAAAGTGGGCGGAATCGCCCCCTTAGGGGCGATTTTAAATGGCAAGGGGGCGAAACAAACAAAAGAGGCGACAGGGGGGTGAAACAACATCAGGGGGGAGAAAATGCTCAACCACTAATCGATCACTGAGTTCACTTCAGTAGCCTAGTATTACGACTTGTTTATGATAATCGCTGGAGGTTGTTGCTGCAGCAATTTATCTGTTAATTTTTACTCTGGATTATCTAAGTGCCCGGTTACAGCGTGGATTATTCAGGGCTGCGGAGCCATCGTAACAATGACACGGCTCCGCCTCCGGAGCTGTTGGTTTTCATGAGTGTGGCTCTGGCTTCGGAGCTCTCTTTTCATGGTTTCAGCCCCGGGTTCTGGTCGTTTTCACACATTAATGTTTTATTGACTAGGTGTGCCTCATTGAATAGAAAATGAATTAAATCAAGTGCACAAAACTAAGAGAATAAACCAAACTTTTTGAGTAATTTAATCTGGTAGTTTTTTACAAGCAGCGCTGTTACCATGAGGGAATCAGTGAAAAAACAACTATCACAGCTTCAGACGATTCAGAGAACAGTCACTAGCAGAAATGTAATTTACGGTAATATAAACAATTTCTGGAAAGGCAGTCGCTGGTTTGCCCTGAATGCCGGCGGAGCAGATCAAAAGACCGGGCACGTTAGACCGGCGATCAAAAGACCGGGCACGTTTGACCGGCAATTCGAAAGACCGGCGCAACGTTGGACCGGCGA
>JGI24158J21664_10013824_pt1 | contig 10629 bp, 8 predicted proteins | sample Ectturendosymbi3_FD_21664 | JGI IMG/M metagenome (IMG submission 21664)
TCGTTAAGGTTTAGTTCTGATATCTGAGTGAATACGGAATGCAAAGCTATATTTGCTGTGGCGAGTTTTCATAATTCATCTGGTCAATTTTTCAAAACCTGCGTGGTGTTCTAATTCTAGTAAGTTGTCCGTAGTCGTGTACGGGTCTACTTAATTGTCCGGTTTGTGTGTAATGAGCGTTCACTGTGAAAAAAATACCAAAGGCAAGCAAGGTTTTGTTGATCGCTTTGGATGAGATCCCAGATGTTTGCAGCTCCTGTTTCTANGTGATGNTGACAAGTCTTGTTAGCTGTTCCCGNAANAAGGGGGAGAGCAACCGGGCAACTCCTCCCAAAAATTTTCAAAAACATGTNGAGTTGTTAGTTCAGTTGAATACATCAGCTGGCTGCGGACCTGCTTGCTAAGTAACATAAAGTCATAATTTGTGATTTCGTCGAAAACCATGGCAATCCCATGCCTCTTTCTTTACAGATCATGGCAATGCTTACTTGAAAAGAAATGCCCTGCGTTGAATTTCTGCAGGTGGCCTACTGTGTAAATTGTCGTATCGCGATACTAATATACGTGGCTATTGCTGCTAACGAAGCGTTTTTTGTGATTGTTACCGTAACATGGGGCATTTTCTTTGTCGTGTAGAAAGGATTACGCGCTTTGTGAACGTCCATTTGCATTGCATCGTCACTCGTCAGCAATGTTTCCTCTAAGGTGCGCAAATACTCAGGACCACCAGAACCGCTGCGCAGTGAAATCTCATTCTCGCGCACTTGCAACATTTCAAAGCAATAGAAAAGCACGCAAACAAGAAGCTATTTGAATGAAATGTGTATTTTGTTCGTATTTTGATAAGATTATATATCTATTATATTATTCGCAAAATTTGTCATTCATTGAAAACTCCACTTACTCAGCCCTAAAATAATCAAGCTCGCTCACTAAAACAAATATTTGCTCAGTGTAAAATAATTTTAGAGGGAACACTGATCATCAGCAATTAAAAAATGATAAACACAATGTCGACGTTGACCCCCCTGGAAAAAGTTCTGCGGACGTCCTAGCATGATCGTGCATTCTCGCTTTCGTTTTTTCGTTACTTCCGTGCTTTCATTCATTACAAATTGTTTCTTTCTGTTCTCTTGATTTCGGTTGCAAAATAAATAGAATCAAGCCGCTTCTTGTTATTATTTCATCAAAAGTACCGGCAATAACAAATGTGATACACAAATTACTACGGGTGTTGCAGACTATTCCAAACGGCAATTAAAACTATAAGGTTCCCCATTTGAAGAGTACTAATCTAAACCGCATCCAAGTGACTACGCTCACTTGCTGCAACATACAAGTCAAACAGCGCTACTGCACTATGCTGGCTACTGCCACCGGTGATTGTGATGTAACAACCGTAACCCACAGTGAGAATCAGTATTATGTCGTCACGTGAACTGTTTATCTCGAGTCCTCGATGTACCTGCGCCAACGCCAGTGACTACGTGAGATCGTTATGTGCCATATTGCTTGTTGGTTCCGTAGCGGTGCAGTGTTATCGTTTGACCAGTTTTATCAATCAAGCTTCTTCTAAACCAAGCTTAGACTTATTTCCTCGGAAATGAGCATATGCGAAACTTCGATTTACGCAAATATGGTCCTCATGAAGCATTGGGTTCATTGCAAATCGATGTCCCATCCCCCCCACCAAATTAGCCTGTGCCCGCTACTGCCAACAGATGACAAGCTGGTGATTATTTTATTTTTCTGCGGATAGGGGGAAGATAAGAGTATCTGAAGCATTAGCAGTGTTACCAACCAGTGTGCCACGGAGTTAGGTGACTGTGTTTAGCAGCAAGTTGTTCACTGTATTGCGTAAAGCAGTGGTTTTCAACTTAAGGGTCGCGAGAAACTGTTTTACGTGCACAGATGCTTCTGTGAGTTTTAGATGAGGTCCTTGGGATGTAGTGGGTTGCTATAATGGGTCGCGGTACAATAAAGGTTGAAAACCATTGCATGGCGAAAAGGAATAAATCGCTACTTTAGAATGGGTGTTTGTTCATGCGTAAAAAGTAGCCGGTGCTACTGTAGTGTGAGATCTAACTCCTGGGTGAGGACGGGGGTGCCAGCTGAGCTGCCCGATGGCGGTAGACCTCACGCTATAGCAGCACCGAGCAGCGCAAATTCTACGAAACGTAAGGAAAGAAGTTGGGAAACTAGAGCATAGCAGAAAATCACCATGCCAACCCCGACAATGAAATACAATTTCACCTTGCGACATACATTCGATGGATAAGACTGCTCTCCCTCACATTAACTCTTCACGCACAAAATAACCCACCGACTGATTACATCAAAATGTACATTTCGTATTAAATAGAGATTTCGCGCCGTCTGGTGTCAGTAATTCGAATAGGACTCCTATTCTGGAATTGAAATTTGATGGAAAGTTGCTAAAAATAGCGTTTTTGTGCTCACTCGGAAAAATAGTCGCTGCATCGCATGGCAGAAAGAGAACTGTAAAATGTGGTCATCTGCGGGTGTTTTCGGATAGAGTGAATTTGGGTATAAAATGACAAACAGTGATTTGGGCAGTAAATGAAATCATTTAAGGCTCGTTCGGTCACTGCGTTAAGGATTTGGTCCTCTGGATGGATTTTGAAATTTATTATTTCCCTATTAACTTCTATTAGAAAAGCGTTTTTCTCTTAGTGTCGAGTTGTTAAAATAAAGTTTCACTACTGTTGGACCCCCGGAAAAATCTGCAATCGGAGCCCGTGCTATGGCTGGCTAAGCATTGCATGGAAATTGATGGAGGCCAGGCAGATTCCACAAGTCAGTCTCATTCGATTGCTCGTATAACGCACTTACTATGCAACAGCAGTTTTATCCAAGTCCTTTCGTCTGGCTATCAATGTTATTTTTTCGACTGGAAATCGTTTAAATGCAAAGGTTGTTGCTGTCTTTTGCTTTTCTCTAATTCAGAGCAGAACCACCAATCACACAGGCTTTTACAAAATGTAGAATCTAAGCACCTTTTTCGACTTACAGTGACAAATATTGCGTAGAAGGTGCAAACGTTGCAAATCAGTAACTTCTCGAAGTAGTGACGCTACTGAAAAGCTCGCGANTGCCTGTTTCAAGATTCGGCGCCAAAGTAATGAAGTTCAAGTGAAGTTAAAAGTTGGGCAGATAAGATTTTTGTTGAAAATCTAAATGTCGACTCAACACCGCTGACCGAAAATTAACAATACACAACCGATTGCAAGTGGTGCTAACATGCACACCATCGCACGCTCATTGACGCAATAATGGCGGACAATTCATTAGACTTTTTCTTCATACCAGTCACGAGCAGCAATTTCAGGCTAGGACCAGTGTTCCTTCTAGAGTGGATTTAACTTTTCGCATACGAATCGTCGTTTCCTACTCGTGATTGTATTCCGTACGTGAGGTCTGGTTTGTATCAACTTGTTAGTCGCGTCAAGGGAATCCGTGTGTGCGCGCTCCACTGCGTTCGCGAAGNGACCTCGTTTCGCATTGCATTCGAAGTTTTGTCCTGTCGNCGTGGACACCACGCTTAGAGAGTCCAGTTTTGTATCGCTAGCGCACGGACCACGTTGGCTGTTTCTGCTGTCGCGCCATCGTAAAGCTGCTTCTGCTGCTGCTAATCAGATGCTTTTTTGTAAAAATACGTTTGTGCACCAGGATATCTGTGAAACGAACTATCAAGTGGTGAGAGCCAAACGCCTTGCTTCGGCTTGGCAACAAAGTCAGGCAGTTTTAATCGGGAGTTAGAACAATACTCATACAACGACTAGGCTGCCTCGTTGGTAGCGCTTGGGGAAACCAGCATCTCTGTATGCAACGACAGGATTCCTCGCAAGCAACGTCTACGCTGGGCAACACCCCAAACCTCCATATGGGTTCCCACACCAAGGGGACAGACCGGGATAAGGTGCGCCATTGCGCGGTGCCAGACAATTTGCGCAGTGAAATCTTATTCTCGCGCACTTTCAACATTCCAAATTTTGAAGTGAAAAACCATGAACATTTTTTGGGCAGAAACAGGACGCTTCTGAGGATATCGCATAGCCCTTTTTTTGAAGCTATTTGAATTAAATGTGGACTTTGTTCTTATTTTCATAAGATTTTATACTTATTCAAAACAAAACCTTAAAATCTTCGTGCTCACCAAAACAAACATTTGCTAAACGTAAAATGTTCTTCAAAGAGAACATTGCAGGCGACATTGGATTTTGCTAACGCACGTACCCACGCGCGGCTGTATAGAAAACTAAACATGTTCAAAAGTTTGGAACTCAGAACCCAGTGTACGTCGCGAGGCACCACATACACTGCTAGTTTGAAAGAGCGTATTCTTCTTCGAGCGGCGTTACAGCGCTTTAGCAAAGCGCGCGGTGCAAAGACGACGCTAAAAAGTACAAGAGCAGCTTGGACATGCAGCGGCGCTTCCCAGAGACACGTTTCCCAGAAAAAAGCGGCATCAGATGGCGTCGCAAAGCACGACGAAGACTTCCCGCACCAGCGGCCATGCACACAATCGTTGAGCAACTGAAATAAACAAAAAAAACAAAAACGTATTTATTTTCTTCCCCGTAACTTTATCGGCGACGAAAATATATGCGGAGCTCGGTCGGTCCACGGATTTCCACTTCCAAACATTGCCGGTATTTGCACCAAACCAACACAAGGAAAGTCGCCACGTTTCAACTGAATCTGGCGCAGAACAAACGCATGCTCCCACGCAGCAGTTAAGGCTCGTCTCGCGCTGCTTTCAACATGTGGGAGAGTATTGCTTCTGGCCTCTTATTACGAGCGATATGAAATCAGCAACACAAATTATTACCTTTCAGGGTCAGTGGGGCGCAAATAACGCGCCGAGATCTACAGCAAGAATGCTCGCGGACCGGCACAACAACATACCGATGCGTGCCATTGCCCGGATACGGACAATGGGTGCGCACCAGGAAACGTTGCCATTATGTTACATACCGGTCGGCGACACCGGCCTGAGCCAACACGCAGGTACAAGGCGTGACAATAGATGCGGCCGCTCAGGGTGGGGTCGCCTTCAGGACAAAGCCACTCCGAGCACGGCAACTTGTTTGTTTAAGACGCGGTCGGCATGANCACCAGATGCGTTTGCGCGCCCACGCAANATCGATNCGTNAAACATCGGAGGCTTGCTGCGGCGTTGAAAACGAAAAATAGATTGTCTGAACCCCGGGTGGCGAAAAATGATCCATTGTGTCAGTTGTTCAGCAAGAAACCCCCCCGCANAAAAACAACGCCAACCGGCGTACAACGANCACGAAAACACAAGTTAACTGCAATACGTTTGAAACAGATTGCGGTTGAACCTCTGACACACTGCGCCAAATCTTTTGCATTTTTTACTTTTTGAAATCCCAAACCTTTTAAATATTTTGCTCTTTATTCTAAATGGCACGTATCTTTCGAAAAAATGAAGGTAGAATCTGTTCTTCAAACTAGGGTCAGGATTTTCAACAACGAGAACGACAGTCTCGACACCAAAACACATTCGGCATCGTTTGAATTTCTCAGTCCGTGGAAGCCAGATAAAAAACGAATAATACACCAGTCAGAAAAAGTGACAATTTTTGCTATGGTAAAATGTCAACATCAGCATTAAAACGCAAGCAAGTATAATTCCACAATGCTGTTTTTTTACGGTTGCACTGATTAGCTCACCCCAGGAGTTTTGTGAGCGGTGCAAGCCACATACCCTGAAGTCAGTCACCGTGACAACGAATTTTCGAAAAACAGGGTTCAAACGACGATAGCATTCTTAACAAATACTCGTGAAAAGAAACGAGGCCTTCGCACCTGTGGATACTGCGCTTTCGAGCTAGCTGTTCAGTTTGACCTCGTGCTTTTGGCGCTGACCTTTCACAGCGTGTGAGAAAATGTTAAATATAAAGCTGACGTTCTCGTTTTGAAAATTTGCGCTATATCATTACGTTTTAGACGCAGCGAGGAGAGATACAAATATACAATCTTCGTGGAATGGTTGTTGCGTAATTGGTAAGCAGCGTGCAACTAGTAGTTCTCTCGAAATGCCTCAAGCAAGCACCTGCCGATAATGACTAAACCGAATCGTACTGTGTTTCCAACTTAACTCGAACAACACACATGTCCAAGAACGCACACTAGCAAAACACATTACCGTCATCGACTTCTTTCGTGACTTTCCACTTCGAGCTTCGAAGATACAGACGTGCGACCAGCGGAAGGTTCAACGACGATATTGTGGGGTCGGGCACAGGAAAGCACAGAGTGCGGTTGAGAATCAACGACGCATGGAACAAGCACTGCCATTGCTGACCTCTTCCACGTGACCTGGAACGTCCGAATCGAACACGAACGCGTCGGCGATTTGCTGCTGCTCCGAAGCACCGGGCAGGTCGTCAGCAGCAAGCGCGATGGCGAGCATGAGCAGGAAAGATGTGGTCAGGGCGTTGGGGGGGTTGATGTCGTCGCTCCAGCGCCATGACATCGTAACGAGCAGGAAAAGTTCGAACTTGCGCGCTTTGTTCGATCCCAAGATCGAACGCAAGCTGCCCAGCAGTCGGAGGAACTTCTTGTGACGCTGTTCGAACCTCAACTTGCAGCCAAGCAAAGAGTCCGACAGATACGCGAGACGGGAATCCTCGCTGGCTGGATTACTGTCGTTAGTGAACAGCATCACCTTCTGCAACGCGTCGTCAGCGTGGCAAGCGCACGGACAGTCGTACAAACTGCGCCGATTGATTTCCGACGTTTTCGCGTATCTCGCCTTCCGTCTGTCGTACTCGACGATAACAGCGTCATCGGGAACCAACAGATGAACGTAGAGCAAACGGTACGTGGCGCTGCGGACGTGAGCGCTGCAGGCGTGGGGCGAAGGACAGTGGCTTTTGGATGCGACGACAGGAAGCAGGACTCGACCGCAGTTAGTGAAAACGCTCGCGAGAAGAGATGGCAGCCGGCCGCTCCTGAAACAAGGTAAAAGTTTTAGTTGACACAGCACAGTAAACAGCTTGAAGCAGCACACGCGGTAAACAGTCCAAAGGCTCGCTCTCACTTTTGCAAAGAACCCCAGAAAAAGTTTGTTGAATCTTTGCTGAAAAGGGCAGTTTTCGAGCGTAAAAGTCTATGGTTTGATTAGTGTCCTCGAAACACTCTTCCGCAGAATTCAATTGATTGAAAAACTAACGGACACAAAAAATGGACGTCCGTAACCTGCGGCACGCTTAAAGTTGTTTGCGGTCTTTCGATCATGACGAAGCGGGCTAGCAGTGAATCAACTGCAAAAAAACTAGTTTTTGTTCTAAACACATCAGCAAATCAAGTCTTTCGGATTCTGTAGAAAAGCATGCGCTAAGAAAGTTGTTTTTTTGTCAGTTACATACAAGTAACACCAATAAATAGGCAAGTCGATACAATTTCTGTATATTTCCGACGATTCCGCCAAACTGAATCGGGCACCGCCACCGGTACACAGTCATGACGCAACGGGAAATGCTATGTCACAATGCAGTGACAATTTGCTTTCTGTGACTGCTTCCGTCATCGCAAGAAAAAAGGAAGCGTTGTATAGATCATCGTTTCTTTCACAAACCGTGATTAGTGAAATTGTTGAAGAAATGATTACAAACACGTTTTGTTCAGTAAGAGCCAAACATATGTGCAATAACCCACAAGCGCATTTCTTCTGGATTAGCAAACGAAGCCTCACGAGCATTCGACAGGATCTTTCTACGAAAGATATAAAAAGGTAGCACTCAACCAAAAATTTGTAGAAACCTAACGCAACTACAAAACGCTCAAAATAAATGTATATCATTGCTAAAAAATAATAAAATAAATAAGGAAAAAATCGTATCTAGCACTGGACTCCGCTTTCGAACCACTGTCTTTTTATATCGAAAGCTTACGACTATTACTTTTTGGAGGGGGTAGCAGGAATAGCACTTCTTTGCCTCAGTTCCTAAATTCACAGAACACATTGTTTGTTCCGCATGCTGAGCTTGTATAGCTAACAAGGTGTCATAGAGATCTTTGAGGGCAAAACACAGACGTTTAACACCATTTGAAAAACCACCCGAATCAAACGGTGCGCTTTCGAAAGGATGCGAGTTTCACATGAAAACAAGTTCAGAGCCTTTGTGGAAGTGCATTCGCTGCAAACCGAACGTTTTTCGCCACACACCAAGCGCTAACACATAAATCATGTAGGTGGCCTGCTTCAACCTGGTGGAACATTGAAGCGCTTAAGGCAATATAAAGTCTAAACAACGGCTTTTACCGATACCTTGCAAAGCGGCGCAGACAGTAGGGTGGCATGCAAACAGCGTCCACGCTATACGCAAACGCCAACTGGTCACGGCGAAAGCACAAACGCTACAACAATTAAGAGTTGTGCTTCACATAAAGTCTTTGTCTCGCAATCCACTTAACGATGAAACAAGGAATAACGTAGTAATCGACCAAGCTACGTATCAGAAATCATCAACTCACATTGATTAAATGAAAGCAAACAAGTCGTGATTCTGATCTGACCCTTTCGATTGTAAACACGCTCTTTGCAGTGTCGTTTAAGCAGTCATTTTGCTTAATGTTTTACTTCTGGTTCCTGGCAAACCGATTGGCTTGTTCTTGAACAGCAAAACAGCCCAAAAGCTCAACTTATAGTATCTGTACATTATGGGTTTATAAACCGATGGGGAACCACAAGTAACAAACTAGCAAGTGAAAATCCCAGAGATAGAAGGCGTCAACGCGGCTTGCACAAAATGATCTGGCTCATTCCGTAGTTACCACTTCAGTAAGCAGGGGTTTTCCAAGGCACTCAGCTGGATTGTTAAATAAGCTGAAAACGTCGAACCACGACAACGTACCAAGGCAAACAAACAACTCAGGATCGAGTCGTCTGAAAAATATAAATTGGAAAGGAGCGCAATTACTGAGATTGCTGCGGTTCTTTCACAAATCTACTCAGTGACGAAAGGTCATGCGCCTGTTGTTTTTGAAAACTATCATATTATTGCAACAAAGCGAATGCTGATCAAACGTTAGCGTAAGTCATCCCACGCATCAGCTCTCACGCTGTTAAGTTTCTACAAGAAAAAGCCTTTCATCTCACGATACGCGGTTTGTACTTCGAGTTGTTGTTGCTGCCAATTATGACGCAATGTTCATAACTAGCAGGGCAGTCAAGTGCTGGCTGAAAAGCGATCGGGAAGAACAACAAAACATCATTTTTCAAAAAGCTTCCATGCCCTACAGTGAAAACTTAGAAGCTTTGCAAAGACGCATTAGAAACAACATCGCGAAAACCACGTGCTTTGAATTTTGTCGACAATGAAAACAGTTGTTTGTCGAATTGCAGAAGAGATAACTTCATTCCGTGTTTTGTGGTTTCTACGCTGAAGCTTACCGTGCCATGCATGCTTCAGCAACATAGCGAGAAAATAGAACTTCGTAGCAGGAAGAAACGTCATCGGCCTGAAGTAGTTGGCGGTGTAGCTCATTTGGGTGAGCGCGAATTCACAGAACAAAAAATTGCCTGCTTGTCTGCACCGCCGCCCATCTGGCTTTGACAGGTGCGTCGGAAAACCGGAAACGACGCAGTTAAAAAGTAACTGACAAAATCATTTCGCCACCGGCACCGACAAGCCTTGACAAACAACACGCCACGAGGCGACGTGACCGCGCGACAACCTCCTACAGCGAATCGAGAATTGTCAGAAGCTTGTAACTGATCTCCGCCTCGATATCTGCTAACGCAATACAGGCGGCAGCGACTGAATCGCCGCTGGATGGATACCGTGTGACGCAGGAACTACGCATTCGCTGAACGTCAAAGCGAATCAACAAGATTGTATTCCGCCGATGGCACGCACGGAGCTAAAGCCGAAGCGGTTCCGGTCGTTCGCCCACGGACACGCGGGCAATATCGAGGCCTCCGAAATAGACTACCACGGCGGCCTCGGCAAAACCTTCCGAACCATCGGAATGCGTAATTCCACGGTTGGAAGAACAGCAATGGCACGGTTGAACCACGGCCACCTGTTACACGTTCCTCGGAAAAGTTTACCACGAACTGAACGAAAATAAAATAAACCTCTGCAGTTTTAACAAGAGACCACATGTAAATTACGGGAGGAACCATCGTGGCATCAGTTGACGACCTAACTAACGTCGCATTAGCTCACGACCTCAAATACCACTGGAGTGGCCCTTAGGTTCTTGTCAAACTCCCTGGAGACACAACTGGCAGAAACTTGCAACATAATTAAAAAACGCAAATGCAACTGCACAACACCGATGGCCAAAACAAGACGGTAAGTACAAACTTTTGCGATAAATTGGTGTTGCCAACATGGCCGCGTGAAATTGGTGTTGCCAACATGGCCGCGTGAAATGTCTTGATGTTTGTCGAAACTGTTGGATTAGCATCTTTAAGTAATCAGCAGCAGATCAATGTATATAACTCGATGTAATGTGCACTGAATCACTCTCTGCGGTAACCTTAACTTCTTCGAAAGAGTTCCTGAAAAAATATTGGACCTCTGATTATATTCCGCAGCTGTTTTAGTTAATGAGCTTTTGACTTGAGCT